>JGI24700J35501_10930936_pt1 | contig 84682 bp, 73 predicted proteins | sample TergutTh196P1_FD_35501 | JGI IMG/M metagenome (IMG submission 35501)
GGCTCCTCCGGCTCCGGCTCAGGGTCAGGAATGAAAGGAGCTTCCCCGGTTACGGTAAAAGAGATGGGTACGTTTACAGCAACATTTTCACCGTCAACTACACCCCGTATTTCAAGGTAGGCATTGTGTTCACCGGGCAAAAGACCAACAATTGGGCGTACTTGCACATTTCTGCTTCTTTGGGACGGTGGGTAAATTGCACTCGGGAGCTCCGTTATTCCGTCGCCTTCAGGGTTGTTTGGGTGAGACCCCGGCCAGTTCGCCGTTTGAGCAGAGAGACCGCGGTGTATCTCAAAAGTCGGTGAAGATACGCTGACCCTCACCTCATAAACAGGCACAGGATTATTATTAAGTATACTAAACCTAACGGGACCCATAGAAGAAAAGTGTTGTGCTGTAAATGGTTCGTAACCAAACTCCCTTTCGGCAAATACAAAAGAAATAGGTGAAACATCAATGTTTGCGGGTCGTTGCTCATAGGTGCTTTCTTGTGACGAAAAAAGTGTCTGGCATTGTGAATCTTCGTCATAAATGTTGTAAACTAAATACGATTCTGTCGTATCAGCACGTGTTACAGCTGTGTTAAACAGTAAAAAAAATATGGTTAAAACTAGGTGTTTCAATTACTTACCTCACTTAGATAGTCTAAAGCTATAGTGAGCAGTGCTTTACTTGCAAATAGCAGGCCGTTTTCATCTATATCAAATTTAGGGTGGTGATGAGGGTATATTATCCCTCTTTCTTCGTTCCCTGCTCCCGTATTAAAAAAACATCCCGGTACTTTTTGAAGATAATAAGCGAAATCTTCTCCGCCCATACTAGGCTCTAGCTCAATTACTTTCTTTGGATTTACAATTTTTTTAAGGCTTTGTGTTACTAGCTCTGTTGAAGCCTTGTCGTTTATAACCGCAGGGTATCCCCGCAAATATTCTATTTCAAAGGTTGCCCCTGAAAGATCGCAAGTCGCTTTTGTTATGCGTTCCATTTCAGTTTGTATTATTTTCTGAACTTCATCGTCATACGTGCGTACTGTCCCTACGATTGTAGCGGAATCGGCAATAACGTTAAAGGCGTTGCCACCATTTATTTGCCCTACAGTAACAACGGCAGGCTTTAGCGGGTCGATACGGCGGCTAACTATTTGTTGCAAATTAATAACGAGATTTGCAGCAACAACAATAGAGTCTATTGTTTGATGGGGAGCTGCACCATGACCACCTTTGCCTTTTATTGTTATAGTATATTCGTCCGGCATTGCCATAAATGCCCCCGCCCTATATCCATACTCTCCCACAGATATTTTAGTGCTGAGATGAGACCCAAAAACTGCATCTACCCCATCCATACAGCCGTCTTTTATCATTTCTATGGCCCCACCGGGAGATTTTTCTTCGGCAAACTGAAAAATAAGGCGAACAGAGCCGTTTATCTTGTCTGTATTTTGGCTTAGCACTTTTGCAACCCCCAAAAGGGATGCGGTATGGCCATCATGGCCACAGGCGTGCATTACACCGGGAACGGTAGATTTATACGGTACATCCTTTTCGTCAGGTATTGGCAGTGCGTCAAAATCGGCTCGCAGAGCCACAGTTTTGCCCGGGTTTTTGCCTTTTATTGTGGCGACCACCCCTCTGCCTCCAACATTTGTGCGGATATCCTCTATCCCCAAATTTTGCAGATATTTTGTAATATACGCAGGGGTTTCTACTTCTTTATAAGACAGTTCCGGATTCATATGAAAATGCCGTCTTATATTTACCATTTCACCGTGAATCTTTTCTAATTGCTCTAACATTATACTCTCCTTATATGTTTTATATAGCAGCTCCGTTTTAAATTGTTCTACAGCTCTACAGCTCTATAGGTATATCCTTGGATATTAAATCTTCTATCCGATCTCTTTCCCTTATCAAAACAGGTTGAGAATTGTGGCGTATTAACACTTGAGCCGGACGCAGCATATTATTATAATTTGATGACATAACATGACCATATGCCCCCGTGTCCATCACTGCTACTATGTTGCCTTCTTTCGTTTGAGGTATCATACGGTTTTCGCCTAAGTTATCACTATTTTCACAAATGTTTCCAACTATATGCACTTTTTCTACTAATTTTGGGCCTTTGGATTGGGAAAAAATTTCAATGTCGTGGTGAGCATCGTACATTGCCGGTCGTAAAAATGCGTTAAAACCTATGTCTGTTCCCACAAATTTTATTCCGTAATTTCTTTTTATAGAGGTTACGGTGCCTAATATTGCAGAGCTTTCTGCGACAATAAACCGACCCGGCTCTATTTTGAACTCTATATCCTTACCGTATATTCGGGCAAAAGCATATAGCAGTTGGTCTAAATCTTCTCGCAGCTTTGGCAAATTCAAGCCTTCTTCTCCTTCTTGTTTGCGGTAAGGCACGCCAAAACCACCTCCAAGGTCTATAAAGTCTAAATCGTCAAAATTACGAGAAACACCACAAATGATTTTAACACTTTCTATAAAAACAGCACTGTTGGTAAATAACGATCCAATGTGCATGTGAACACCTACTATTTTTATATGAAATTTCTTACAAATTTCTCTTATTTGCACTATGTTTTCTATAGAGATTTCTATGCCAAATTTTGTTCCCTTACCTGCTGTTATTGTTTTTTTGTTGTGGCCGTCACCCACACCGGGGTTAAACCGCAAAGCCACTTTGCTGCCGGGGTTTAGCTCACCGTACTGCTCCAATTGGGATATAGAATCTATGCTCATCAAAATACCACGCTCTATGGCATATAGCATGTCCTCTTTTTTTACATTATTTGCAACGTACAAAATTTGTTTTGGGGTAAAACCAACTTCCATTTCTGCAAAAATCTCACCTGGTGACATAGCGTCTACCATCAAACCTTCGTCTCGTATTATTTGCAAAATGGCCAAGTTGCTGTTAGCTTTTGCACTGTAGTGTACGTTAAAGTTGTGGTAAGACACAAGAGATTTCATTTTACGGCAATTCTCTCTTATTATCTTTTCGTTGTACACATACAAAGGGCTACCATACCGCTTTATTAAACTTTTAGGCGAAAGCCCTTGAAAAACATTTAGCTTCTCACCGGAGTACTCCAACATTGATTACCTCCAACAATTTTTGTAGAATTAAAGGCAACCCCTTACAACAGAAGAGGTTGCCCAAATTCAACGTACAAATTATCTGAAGAAAACTCCCGAAAAACAACGAAACTAAGGGAAGCAAATCAACTTTTTTGAACTAAAAAAGTTAACGAAAAGTTAATTTGCTATATTTTCGCACGTGAAGCCTTTTGGGAGTCCTCTAAAAACTAATTTAACAGAAAGTACATAGGGTCAATATGCTGCCCATTAACCCGCACTTCAAAATGGCTGTGTGGTCCCGTGGACCAGCCGGTACTGCCAATATTGCCAATAATTTGCCTTGCTTGAACACTTTGCCCAACAGCAACACTGTTTAAAGAGTTGTGGGCGTATAGAGTACTAACACCACCACCGTGGTCTATTATTATTGTGTTTCCAAAACCATTCATCCAACCAACAAAGGTTACAACACCGCTGCCCGCCGTTACAAAGTTTGTTCCGTTTGGTGCAGGAATGTCTATACCTGTGTGAAACTCGTTGCGGCCGGATATTGGGCTACGGCGCATACCATAACCGGAGGATATAACACTACGAGCAGGAACAGGCCAATCTAAGCGCCCTCCAAGATTAGGAACATCTACCAAAATCCGATTGTTGCTCGGACCCGAAGGTGCTCTTGCAGCACGAGCCGCAGCTTGTATTAGTCGCTCAACTTCTCTAACATCTCGCTCTATATTAAACAATATCTGAGCTTCTCTGCGTTCATCTTCTTGCATTCGATTAAGAATTGCCGAGCGTTCCTCCATTTTGGCTTCGTACTGATTCATGCGAGTAGTGTGTTGCAGTTCAAACGCCATATAGCGTTGTTCTTCTATCTCTATCGCACGCAAGCTATGTTCTATAATTTCTTCAGTTTCCAATAAATCACTAACCAAATTTTGATCGTGTTCTATTAACCTATTTACAAACTCCATACGCATTAGCAAGTCTGTAAAATCTGTCGCACTAAGAAGAACGTCCAGGTGGGTTGCTGTTCCGTTCATATGCATGGCACGAGCCCTAGCAACAAGCCTTTCTTGCTGTTCTTGGCGACTGATTATCGCCTCGGTTAAATCGTTGTCTATTTCATACAGTGTTTCTCTCGTCATTTCCAAGTGAGCTGTTATATTGTTTAGCTCATCTATAACTTCCCACAAATCGCTTTCTATACTTGCAATTTCTCGGCTTATGACACTTATTTGTCCGGCTAAGCCATCCAAATTTGCTTGTGCCTCCGCCGCTTGGCGAGCCAAATCTGCCTGGCGTTGAGCCAAATCGCCACCACCGCCAAGAACAAAGGTGCTAAAAGAAACTACTCCAACCAACGTAACAGCCAGCAGTTTTAAAGAATTTTTCTTTTTCACAAAACCATCCTTTCAAACTATTCAAACAACACTAAACTCTAAGGTATTTTCGTATAGATGTTGCACTTCCCGCCACACCAATACATATACCCATAGCAACGCATATAGGGGCGAGCATTAGAAAGACCTCCCCCACATCCCTTGGTTCAAAAAACAATATTGCGAAAAATGCACCAAGGACACCGTCTACTATCGAAACAACTGCATAAGTATATATGAAATAACTGGCTCCCAAAGCGGTCAATGCACCAAGCACTCCTATCAGCACTCCTTCCATAAGGAAAGGCCAGCGTATGAACCAGTCTGTTGCACCAACATATTTCATAATATTTATCTCGTTTTTTCGAGCAGAAACAGTAATTTTTATTGTGTTAATAATTATAACTGTAGATATACCACCCAAAAAGGCTATGACGATAGCACTAACGATACTAACTGTACGGCTAATACCGATAAATATATCCATGCCTTCTTGGTCATGCCTAATATGCATTACACTGTCCAACCCTGTAACATAATTAACTACATAATGCTGGTTTTCTAATGCATCCAATTCCAAAGAAAAGGATCTAGGCATAATATGCGGAAGTCCTTCCAAAAGTTCCGGCTCCATACCCCATTCATCCGCAGCTCTTGCAAAGGCTTCTTCTTCAGATGTAAAGCTAATATCAACAATGTGGGGTATATTAACAAGTTGTGATTCTAACACATCCACTTCGTGATCCGTCGCCTCATCTTCCACAAAAACTATAATGAGCATACTTTGACCTATGTTTTCCATTAACTGGTTAACATTTGTAACAATAAAATAGGATATGGCAAGTATCAAGATACAACTGGCAACAGTTATGATAGATGCCAAGCTCATTAACCTGTTTCTTATCATAGACCTGATAGACTCTGACAAGAAGTATCTTAGATTTCTAATCTTCATCGCCGTAACCGCCTTTTTCTATATCCCTAAGCAGATGTCCTTTGTGTATGGTTACTACTCTTTTTTGCATTCTGTCAACTATTTCCTTTGCGTGGGTGGCACACACCACAGTCGTTCCCCTAAGATTAATGTCTTCCAACAACATCATTATTTCCCATGCCGTTTCCGGATCAAGGTTTCCTGTTGGCTCGTCTGCTATTAAAATCGGAGGTTTATTCACAATGGCTCTCGCCAAAGCACACCGCTGCTTTTCCCCGCCGGAAAGCTGATCCGGATAGGATTTTGCTTTGCGTCCAAGACCGACCATAGCAAGAGCGGTAGGTACGTTGCGGCGTATTTCGCGGCCGGTTGCTTCTGTAACAAGCATAGCAAAGGCTACATTTTCATATACTGTTTTGTTAGGCAACAACTTAAAATCTTGAAAAACAACACCCAACTGCCGTCTAAAAAACGGCACAAACTTATGCTCCAGCTGAGTAATATCTGTTTTGTTTATTATTATTTTACCGCTAGTAGGCTCCATCTCTTTTAACAACATGCGTATTAGCGATGTTTTGCCGGAGCCGGAAGAACCCACTATAAAAACAAAGTCGTCTTTGTTGATTTCAAGAGAAACGCCGTCTACGCCTTTTGCGCCATTCTCATATATTTTGGTAACATTGGATATTTTTATCATTGCTTTCCTCTGTTTCTAAGATGTAATCATATGGTAACATATTTTTAAAAAAAAATCAAGTAAATTAACAAAAAAATTTGAAAATTTATTTTCTCCAAAAAATACCTTGAAAAACACCTTAAAAAATGCACTGAATTGCCGGATTTTTCCTTTTAGTGCGTAGGAATAATACGCTCAACCATAAAGTCACACATAGAGTCTTCGTTAGTTCGCATCAGAAACATCTTTTTAATATCTTTTTTTCTACCAAAACACCCATATAACACCACCCGACCTGTCTCTCGCCCTCAATCGGCAGTTTCAAAAAAAGGATAAGGACAATGAAATGCGGAACTATATATACTTGACAGCAAAGGGTATATCATTTACAATTTTAGTGTAGAAAATTATTAAAGAAAGAGGTGATGGAGTGGGTTTTTTTAGCGGACAAAACTGCATAAAGCTAGATATGCAAAAAACGTTAACAAACAGCAAACCTGTGTCGGAATATACCCCAAAACTAGTGGCTATCCCCCTAAAAAACATGGCGTTTGAGGACTTTACAACACATGTAAATGTGGGAGATGTTGTTAAAATTGGCACCAAACTCGCAACAGGCAACGATCATAATAAACTGCCTTTGTTTTCCAGTGTTTCAGGCACAGTAACAGCAATAGAAAAAAGAGATCATATCTCTCTAAAAAAAACGAACCACATTATTATCGAAAATGATTTTAAAGACGAAAAAGAATTACTTTTTGACCCTGTAGAAGATATTTTGTCATTTACAGGTGATGAGATTAAAAAACACATGAAAGATGCAGGCGTTCTTGGTCTGAGCGGCAGCGGCACGCCTACCTTTACAAAATTCCGTAACACAAAAAATGTAACATCTATACTAATCAATGCTATAGAGGATGAACAATTTATAACGGCAGACGAATATAATATAACCACATACCCTGCACTTCTTGCAAAAGGTGCTTTAACTTTGCTGAAAGCGGCAGATGCCAAGGAGTGTGTAATAGTTATAAGAGAAAGCAACAAAGAAGGTTTCGAGAAACTGTCCGCAATTTTAGGGGATTTCCAAGAAATAAAAATCACCAAAATGCCGGACATATACCCAATGGGCTTTGAACGAACATTAATAAAAAAAATATGGGACAAAACATTTAAAGTTTTGCCGATAGAGGCAGGCGTTATATCCACAAACGTTTCTACAGTAATAGAATTTGCCAGAACACTAACTAATGCTTTGCCGCTATATGAGCGTGTTATAACTTTGGCTGGAGATGGTTTTATAAACCAACAAAATGTAAAAGTGCGTATCGGCACAATACTTTCTGATATAGTAGCAGAAATGGGCGGTTATGCCGCTGGTGTTCCCAAAAACGCAAGGCTGGTACACGGCGGACCCCTCCGCGGCAGTGCAGTAATTACAGATAACCTTTCCGTAACTCCTGTTACAAACGGCTTTGTGTGCATAGCAAATGCCGAACACGAGCAATCCCCTTGCTCCCGTTGCGGTGCATGTATAAGACACTGCCCGGCAGGATTGCAACCAATACAGATTATTGGAGCATTTAAGCTAAAAAACAAAGAAACACTTAAACAGCTCGGTGCTGATAAATGTATAGAATGTGGCGTTTGCAGTTTTGTTTGCTCATCATTTATAGATGTTTCCGATAATGCAAAAAAAGCGAAAGCCTTTACACTACAAAAATAAACAACGAAAGGAATTGAAAAAACAATGAACTTTCCTTTAAAACCCGCCCCACACACAAAAGTCGGGAACAGACACGAAGACATTGTTGCAACTGTTATTAAAGCCGCCCTTTTTGTTGCGGTTTGGGCTATTTATAACCGCTTTATGGTATTTGGCATAGAAACTGCCGCCCATGTTGCACTGATGATTTTAGTCGCCTGCACAGCCAGCACTATTGCCCATCTCGGTTTTCATATGGCAATGGATGCACTGGAAAAAAAGAGTTTTACCTCATTTAAAGAGCGTATTGCCCCCTACAAACACAAAATAAGAACGGGGGAAACAGTGGTAACAGGGCTTATTTTGGCTCTTGCCATGCAGCCTACTGCTCATCTGTATGTTGTAGCTATTGTTGCGATTTTTGCAGAAATTATAGGCAAACTTATATACGGTGGCTATGGGCAAAATATATTTAACCCCGTTGCAGTGGGTCTTATTTTTAACGCTCTCACCTTTGGCGGAACCGTTTTGACAGTAGGGTATCTGCCTGATATTATTACGCAACCCACACCGCTTGCGGCACTTACCACTGCAAACTGGATTATGACACCACAGGAGCTGGCAAACTATTTCGCTAATACCGGTGGTATAATAAACATGTTTTTAGGCACAGTACCTGGCTCTGTTGGCGAAACATCTCGGTTGGCTCTGCTGGTGGCGTTGGGGTACATGTGTTACAAAAAAGTTGCTGATTGGGTAACTCCTATATTTTATATGGGTACGGTTTATGTAATAATGCTTGTATACGGATTCATCATAGGTGCCGGTTTTTGGTATCCTGTTGCTCATTTGCTCACCGGTGGTATTGTGTTTGGTGCAGTCTTTTTGGCAAGCGATCCCATTACAACACCCATTAACCGTCAGGGCAAAGTAATATTTGCGGTGGGGCTTGCCATGTTTACATTGCTTATTAGGCTTACTGCTTCACCAACAGAAGGGGTTGCGTTTTCTATTTTGCTCATGAACATGCTAACGCCCTTGATAGACTCCAAAACAGCAAATGTAACGACAGAAAACACAAACAAAAAAATACGTAGTTCCGCTATTGCCTTTGCAATAGCAACAGTTGTAGTCATTGGGTTCACCGTTTTAACCCAATTATAATTATATCATTAAACAATAAATAATGATGAATGATGGAAGTGACATATGAAAAAAATAATTTACCTTAGCCTTTTTCTTGGGCTTGTGTCTGCTGTTGTTACAGGCGCAATGGCTGGCGTTAACACCATAACAGCTCCCATTATTGCCGAAGCTCAGTACCAAGCCTTTAGAGCGGCAGTTAACTTTGCGTTTCCCACCGCCGACAATTTTGAAATACTGGCAGAAGGAGAAGAAATAGAATCCCCCCATATCATACAGATATTAGAAGTTTTTGAAGGTGGGGAGCCGATAGGTTTTATCTATCACAAAATTGTACCTGGTTTTGGAGGTCCTATAAACTACATGATGGGGATAGACTTTGATGGCAATTTTACTAGCTTTTCTGTGCTGTCCCATAGCGAAACCCCCGGGTTTGGCGCCCGCATAGTAGATGAGCCGGATTTTGCCGCAAGTTTAATAGGCACTCATGCCGGCAGCCAAATAGACATTTTGACCGGGGCTACAAACACAACTACACCAATAGTAAGAGCTATCGGTGAACTGCACCAAGACTTCATGAACAGGAGGTAGGGTATGGAAGCAAAACACAAAAAATACAACTATAAAGAAGTTTTAACGGCAGGGATATTTAAAGAAAATCCTATTTTTAAGCTCTTGCTTTCCTTGTGTCCTGCTCTTGGTGTTACTGCTGTTTTGGTCAACTCCGTTGGGCTTGGAGTCATTATTTTAGTTTCGTTGATAATGACAAACACTATAATAGCAATAGTAGGAAAGTTTGTTCCGGATGAAATCAGAATACCCGCCTACATTACTATCATTGCCGGTGTTATAACTATTATGGAAATGATGGTACACGCATTTATGCCCGATTTGTTTGCGGCTCTTGGGGTCTTTCTTTCCCTTGTTGTTGTAAACTGCATTATAATGGGCCGCGCAGAGGCTTTTGCAGCAAAAAACACTGTTTTGGCATCTATATACGATGCAATAGGCAATGGCTTGGGTATAATATTCGCCCTTGCTGTTATAGCTTTTTTTAGAGAGTTTTTTGGCAGGGGTTTTGTAGATTTCGGCTTTTTTAGACTAAATGTGTTCCCGCAAGAATATGCAATTGGCTTTCTTGTACAACCAATGGGCGCATTTTTAATGCTAGGGATTATAGTCGGCATAATGTCTACCATTGCTGTAGGCAAAAATAACCAAAAAAAAGCCGCCCTAAAATCACAAAAAACCGCTACCACTAAGGCGAAAGGATAGGAGGGTATAAATGGAGTTGTTTGGAATTTTTATAGGAGCAACCCTTGTTGCCAACATTTTGCTGGCTCAATTTTTAGGTATATGCTCTTTTATTGGGGTTAGCAAAAAATCTAGCTCTGCACTTGGGATGGGAGCAGCAGTTGTTTTCGTTATAACTATTAGCTCCGCCGTAACATGGTTAATTTTTCACTTTGTGTTGGTGCCATATCACCTAGAGTTTATGCGTACTATAGTATTTATACTTGTTATTGCAAGCCTTGTGCAATTTGTAGAAATGTTTATGAAAAAGTACATGGAGGGGTTGTACAAAGCCCTGGGCGTATATTTGCCGCTTATAACGACAAACTGTGCCGTTCTTGGTGCGGCATTGCTTAATATAGACAGAACACTAAGTTTTGTGCAAACTATAGTTAGCGGGTTTGGTATCTCCTTTGGGTATGCCCTTGTTATTTTTGTTTTTTCCACAATAAGGGAACGCTTGGAGCTATCTAACACTCGCGAGGGTTTTAAAGGGGTACCTATTGCCCTTGTTACTGCATCTATTATGGCGATGGCTTTCTTTGGCTTTTCAGGATTGGGAGGTTAAGATATGATACAGACTATTTTTATACCTATTCTGATTGTGCTGGCTATTGGCCTTGTTTTAGGTGCGGTGCTTGGTGTTGCCGACAAATTTTTAAAAGTAGCGTTAGATGAAAGATTAGAAACACTAATAAAACTGCTACCCGGTTTTAACTGCGGTGCTTGTGGTAACCCCGGTTGTGCAGGCCACGCACAATCAATACTTGCCGGCACAGGCAAAATAAGAGGCTGCAAGCCAATGAAAGATGAGCAAGAAGCAGCGATAAGGGAATACTTGGCGAAAGCCCCGGACGCAGAGGGGAATTTGCCGGATTTGTCTAAGCTGTAAAGGTGGAATATATGGCAGCACTGCAAGAGCAAAGGCGACCAAAACAGCAAAAACAAACATACACAGACTATGCAAGTTGGAAAGATGATGGCAACCGCTACGAGCTTATAGACGGAGCGCCGCATATGATGGCGGCTCCCGGCATTCTTCACCAAAGTATACAGATTAATATAAGTTCTATAATATGGCATTATCTGAGGGGAAAGGATTGCGTGGTTCTCTCCTCCCCTTTAGATGTACGCTTAAACTATAACGATGGTGACGATACAGTGGTACAGCCCGATATTGCTATTATATGCGACAAAAGTAAAATCGCACAAGAGGGCATACGAGGTGTGCCTGATATGGTAGTAGAAATAATATCACCCGGTAGCGCAAAAATGGATAGGATAATAAAATATAAAAAATACGAAAGTGCAGGGGTGAAAGAATACTGGATAGTGAACCCAACAGACCAAACTGTAGAAACTTATACATTGGAACAGGGCAGTTACCAAAAGTGTGTATATGCAGGTTCTGACAGTGTTCCAATCGGTATATTGGATGGTTTTTCTATGAAAATAACGGATATTTTTGTTGTGTTTTAAACAGGCTGGTACTAAGTTGTAAAGGTGGAATATATGGCAGCACTGCAAGAGCAAAGGCAACCAAAACAGCAAAAACAAACATACACAGACTATGCAAGTTGGAAAGATGATGGCAACCGCTACGAGCTTATAGACGGAGTGCCGCATATGATGGCAGCTCCCAACTTTTCTCACCAAATTGTATTAAGTAATCTAAATATTATAATCGGGTCTTATTTGAAGGGGAAAAATTGTATAGCAGTACCATCCCCTTTAGATGTACGTTTAAACTATAACGATGGTGACGATACAGTTGTACAACCCGATATTGCTATTATATGTGACAAAAGTAAAATCGCACAAGAGGGTATACGAGGTATACCCGACATGATAGTAGAAATAATATCCCCCGGTAGCGCAAAAATGGATAGGATAATAAAATACAAAAAATACGAAAGTGCAGGGGTGAAAGAATACTGGATAGTGAACCCAACAGACCAAACTGTAGAAGCACATACATTGGAGAAAGGCATTTACCGAAAAAATGTGTATGCAAAAATTGGCAGTGTACCAATTACCATACTGGATGGTTTTTTTGTGGCGATAGAGGATATTTTTGAAAATATACACTATAGCTATCCTATAGAAGGGGGCGCGACATGATAAAAGTAACGGGCAAGTACAATACCGCTGTTTGCTACACAAGTGAGCTTGAAGATGCATCACTTAAACAAATACAAATAGTTTGTGACCGAAAAGAATTTGCGGACTGCAAAATACGCATTATGCCCGATGTTCACGCCGGAATGGGTTGCACAATCGGCACAACGATGACGATAAACGACAAAATCGTCCCAAACATGGTGGGGGTAGATATTGGTTGCGGCATGGAAACAGTAAAAATTGCACAGAAAGAAATCGACTACGATGCTCTCGATAAACTAATACGCCAAGACATACCATCCGGGTTCGATGTTCGTTCAGAAGATCATCCTTTTAATGCCAAAATTGACTTGACCGAGATAAAAATCGCAGACAAAGTTAAAATGTCCAGAGTAAGGCGCAGTATTGGCACATTGGGCGGCGGCAACCACTTTATAGAAGTCGGGCGTTCAGATGAAGGCGATTTGTATATTATTGTTCATTCCGGTAGCCGTAGCCTTGGCACATCGGTTGCAGAGTATTATCAGGAGCAAGCATTCCGAGCCGTAAAGGGTAGCAGCACGGCTCAAATCGGTATTGACGGTGAAATAAGCAAAAAAACCAAAAAGAACCAAAAAAACAAAAAGAATGAAAATGCAACAGACATTCCAAAAAATGACATTCCAAAAGATTTGGCATATGCTACCGGCGATTTATTTAACGAATACATACACGATATGAAAATAACCCAGCATTACGCCGCTCTAAACCGTCTTGCTATGATAGAAGTTATTTTGCGAGGCATGAAGTTTACAGAGGTTGACCGCTTTACAACGATTCACAATTATATAGATACAGACGCTATGATATTACGCAAGGGGGCGACTTCGGCAAGGGCTGGGGAACGCTTGCTAATACCAATAAACATGCGAGATGGAAGCCTAATATGTATAGGCAAAGGAAATGAGGACTGGAACTACTCTGCTCCCCACGGTGCAGGCCGTTTGATGAGCCGTTCGGCAGCCTTAAAATCCCTCTCTGTAGATGATTTCAAAACCCAAATGAGCGGGGTTTTCACAACATCTGTTAACAGAAAAACCCTGGATGAAGCACCAATGGCATACAAAAGCATGGACGAAATAATTAGCCATATTTCCCCAACAGCAGACATATTAACAAGGTTAAGACCAACATACAATTTTAAGGCGAGCTAGAGGGTGGGTATTATGACAATTCCGCTTATCACAGTTCTTTTTTAAAATATTAACAAGCGTATTACCAAGCGGAATTGTCATACTTATAAATAGTGACGTAATGTGATATAATATAAGAATGAAAAACAAAATCTTACAAATACAGGGGTTGGAATACCCAAACACGGGAATTGCCTATTTTAACAACAAAAAGGTGAAAATAAAAAATACCCTGCCGGGGCAAACAGTAGAAGCAAATGTGCGTCGCAACAAAGCCCATTTGGTGCGGGTAATAGAACCATCTGAAAAAGAGATAACTCCTTTTTGCCCCAATTTTAGCAGATGCGGAGGTTGTAGTTATCAAAATATCCCATATGAATATGAATTGGAGCTAAAAAAGGGGATTGTTTTACAATTGCTTGACAACAAAGGGGTAAAGGGATACGATTTTTTGGGGATAGAAACGGGAGGAAATGCTCCCTACCGAAACAAAATGGAATATTCCTTTGGAGATAGTTACAAAGATGGCCCATTGATGTTGGGTTTGCGTAAAACAAAGGCTTATTATGAGGTAATAAATAGTATTTTTTGTAACATTGTTGATAATGACTTTACGCAAATACTATTTTTTGTGCAGATGTTTTTTAGGGAAACAGAGGAATCTTTTTACAACAAAAAAACGCACACAGGGACGCTGCGTCATTTAGTTGTAAGAAAAGGAGCGAACACAAAAGAGATACTTATAAACCTCGTTACTACCTCCGGCATGGACACAGCGTTAGACCGCTTCGTTGAAAATCTTGTGGCTCTGCCCCTTTCCGCTAAAATAGTTGGCATATTACACACAATAAACGATAGTTTATCCGATGTTGTGCAAATTGATGAAATTCGTCCATTATATGGGCAAAATTTCTACACTGATACTATTTTTGGGTTGGTGTTCAAAATTTACCCCACTGCGTTTTTTCAAACAAATACAAAAGGTGCAGAGGTTTTGTACGGTATCGTAAAAGATTTTGTCAGCAGTTGCCAAAATGCAGACAAAAACCAATGCAATGATGTAATATATGATTTGTATTGCGGTACCGGAACTATTGCACAAATATTAAGCCCTTTGGCAAAGCGGGTGTATGGTATAGATTTAGTTGAAGGAGCCATAGAGGCGGCAAAGGAAAACACGGAATTTAACAATATAAGCAACTGTCATTTTTTTTGCGGAGATGTAAAAGATGTAGTGCAAACAATTAGCGAGATGCCCAATATAGTTGTTGTAGACCCTCCAAGAGAGGGGTTGACCCCAAAAGCCCTGAGTCGTGTACTGGGGTTGGGTGCGGCTTATATTGTCTACATTTCTTGCAAACCCACATCTATGGCAAGGGATATAAATGTCCTTGCCGAGGCAGGTTATAAACTGACTAAGTTGAAAATGGTAGACATGTTTCCACGCACCCCACATATAGAGGTGGTTGGGGTATTGGAGCTTTTATGAGTTTTTATAGTGCTTTACCAAACAATTATCGCTTTTAAAAATAATAAAATAACGCTCACAAGTGAAAGGAATAGCTATACTAATGCTGAAGAAATTACTTTTTTTGACATTAATAATATTTGCCAGCAGTAATAATATATTTGCAGAGGATATAAATAACAACGTAAACAATGCAGACAATACAATCCGAATCGGACTAGAATCACGTTATACTAATGCCTGGAACATTGGTCTCGGGAACACAACTTTGTTTGTAAACATAGAAAGTTACGCTTTTTTTCCGCCCGCCCATGTTTATGGACAAGATTTTAGAGTGATTGTAGACAACAATTACTATTTGCACACAGGGATTACTTTTGGCGATTTCCCTAGTGCAAACTCTGTGGCATACCAAACTCATAACGGAGTTGTGGGGCTGGACGGCACTGGTTTTAGTGTACTTATTGGTCCCTTTTCAAATTTTGCTTTGGCAGAAGAACAGCGGGGAGTAACGGGGCATACCGTTGTTCCCGGTCAAAACAGCAGGGTTACTCTCACAAACGGCGGGAACACTGTGCTAACATCTCTTGCACCACTTAGATTTGCAGATGCCCATGGGGGGTTTATGCATATTGGGGGGCGCAGCTATCGCGGGCTAATAGAGATGGGTCGCCACACAGGTCAGGGGATAACCCCTGTAAACATTGTAGATGTAGAGGAATATCTTTTTAGCGTTGTACCTTCGGAAATGCCTGCACTGTGGCATATAGAGGCACTAAAGGCACAGGCTGTTGCGGCGCGCAGTTTTACATACTATCGTCGCGGTTCGCACAACCACCTTGGGTACGAGCTGTGTGACACAATATTTTCCCAGGTGTATTCCGGTGTAGAAATGGAGCATTATAACTCCACAATGGCTGTAGAGGCAACTCGGGGGGTTAAGGCTTTTCATGGTGGCAGTGTTATTTTGGCGACGTACTTTTCCAGTAGCGGCGGTTTTACGGAAAATAGCGAAAATGTTTGGATAGAAGCTCTGCCCTATCTGCGTGCAATAGAAGACAGGTATGAGGAGGGGGCGTTGGAGTGGGAGCGTGCATTTACCCTTTCACAAATTGGCAATTTGGCATCCGGATCAGGCATTGGAACAGTTCGATCTGTTGCTGTAACCCACAATGCAGCCGGCAGGGTAGAAAGCCTGATACTAAACGGTGCCTCCGGGCGACACTACATAGAAAGAGAAAATATACGCACATTTTTTGCTCCGACCTATCACGGGAGTTTGCCCAGTCGCAACTTCACAATGCCGGGCCATCAAACTTTTATGGCAGTCGAGCAAATTTCTATAGATACGGTTACGGCAATTGGTCCATACAGCACTGTAGAAACTGCAACGCAAAACCTTTTTGCCATTGGGGCAGACGGACATGCAAGGCATCTTGATGGTAATGTTGCAGTTCTTGGTTCCGGCGGCATCATTGGTATACCTATGCCGCCCGTATCCATTACCGAAAGCACGGGTTACACGATTGTGTTTACCGGTCGCGGATGGGGTCACGGTGTGGGAATGAGCCAGTTTGGTGCTAACTCTATGGCGGAGCTTGGCTTTAACCATGTTCAAATTTTGCAACACTATTACACCGGAATAGAGATTAGGCAAAGCCAATAAATTAAGAATTGAGGATGATACTATTCAAAACTTCTATAAACAAAACAAGAACATAATAAATAAAACCATAACGCTAATTGTTTTCACTTTAGCCTTTTACATATTTTTTGCCCATTTGCTAACATTTGTTGCGCCGATTATATTTGGATACTTTGTTTCGGTAGTTATAAGACCGATAACGGCATTTTTAACAAAAAATCTAAAATTGGGACCTACAATTTCTACAATTGCGGCACTTTTAATATTGGTTATGCTAATTGGATTTGTGACCACAACAGCCATTAGCAGGTTAATCCGTGATGCTTCAGATTTTTATGAAAATTTACCTGCAATAGCAGAGTATACAGAACTGTTTTTGGCGGAAATTTATACATGGTTGGATGGTTTGCAACAAATATTGCCCTACGGCATCCAAGGCGGGATTTACGTACTGATGGATATTACTGTAAATGCCGGTGTAGCTGTAATTGGCGAGGCGTTGGGTAGCTTTGGCAATGCTTTTATTGGTGCTGTACCCAGAGTGCTTTTTGGAGTTGTAATCGGTTTTATATCCTCTTATTTTTTTAGCAAGGATAGGGAACTTATTGCCTCTACAATTAGGGATATTTTGCCCCAAAAGGAACGAGAGCGGCTAATATTAATACGCAAACGCTTATTGGGGGCATTGGGCGGGTATTTCAAGGCTCAGCTTATAATTATGTCTGCTGTTGCTACCATTGGCACTATTGGGCATTTTATTATTGGCACCCCATACGCCTTGCTTTTAAGTGTTACAATAGCCTTGGTTGATGCTCTGCCTGTTTTTGGTAGCGGTATATTTTATTGGCCATGGATGATTACCCTGTTTATAATGGGGGAATATTGGCGATTAGTTGGGCTTGTGGTTATTTATGTAACTACGTTTTTTACCCGCCAGTTTTTAGAGCCAAAAATAGTAGGTAAAGAGATAGGAATACACCCTATTTTGACACTGTCCAGCATTTATATCGGCATAAATCTCTTTGGGATAATCGGTATTTTGCTTGGCCCCTTTTTTGCTGTAATTTTTAAAACGGTCTTGGTATGGAAAAATTAAAGATTTTACACTCTCCCATGCTTATACTGTACTTATACGGCAAATTAGTTTTTCGTTCCCAAAATAGCTGTAAAAATAGCTATAGTATTTGACATGAACAATTGAAAATAGTATAATAATTTTCTGAAATTAATGCTATTGTATACATTGGGCTTCTATGCCATATACATTAGACCCATAATGGAGGGACTTTAAATTGAGGTTTAAATTGAGGAGGGATTTTTAAAAAATGTCATTAAAAATTGGTAGTCGGCTTTTGCTTGGCTTTGGCTCCGTTTTAGTTATTGCTGTGGCTGTTGCGATTATAGCATTTTCAAGTTTAGTATATGTAAACTCCAGGTATGAACATATTTCGGATTTCCCCAACCAACGCTACAGTATGGTGCGTACATTTGAGTTGGGACTCATGGATTTGCGTCGTTTGGCCATTCTGGTTTCCTATTATGAGGGCAACGAGGCAGGGCTTGTATTTTTACAAGAATACGCAAATGAAATACATGCTTACATGAATACTATTATTGACAGATTTATTGAAAGCGTTAACGAAGATACCGTTATCAGCGAAGCGACACGCAGTGAATACCTTCAACAAATTGGCAATTTGGGGCTTGCAATCAACAGCTTTATTACTGATATAATAGGGGTTGGTATTGCTGCTGCTCTTGTTGGCGATGCTGCTACGTTATCTTACATACGAGTACAAACGGATATTTTGGTAGATGAATTGTATGTGGTTTTTGAAATTTTATCTCAAAATATTGAAAACTACTTGCTTTATATTGTTACTGCTGTTGAAACTTACTCGAGTAATATTACTGCGATGATTGTTGTATTGCTTGTTGTTGGTGCTATTGTTTCTGTTGTTATAGGTATTGTAATTACTCGCAGCATAACAAGACCAATGAACGAAATAGTACACGTACTTGAAGATATTAGAGCGGGCAATTTAAATGTGAATATACGTAATTTAGACAGAAAAGATGAATTGGGCAGTTTAGCCAAGTCTGCAAAGGGTGTTGTAAATGTTGTGGAAACACTTGTAGAAGAAACCGGTGATATGGGTCTGGCTCACAGCAACGGCAATTTAGACGTGTTTATTAACGCCACAAAATTCCCTGGCTCTTACAGCGAAATGGCAGATAAAATTAATGTTATGGCAAAGTCTCATATAGGCACGCAAAACAAAATCCTTGATGTGTTTTCGGAGATTGGTAAGGGTAATTTTGATATTAAGCTAGAAAAATTGCCGGGGCAAAAGGCCCAAATCAACGAAACAGTAGAAAGCATATGTGGCAACATAATAAAAATATCGGACGAAATTAACCACATTGTAAACTTTATACTGGAGGGACATTTATCTGAAAGCATTGATACGACCAAGTTTGAAGGCAGTTGGAAAGAAATGATGAGTGGGCTTAACGAGATTATGCACGCTGTTAACGAACCCTTGGATGAAATGAACAAAGTAATGGGTAGGCTTTCTGATGGGGAGTTTAACCTTAAAGTACAGGGTGATTACAAAGGCGATTTTTTAGCGATGAGAGATTCTGTAAATGTAACGATAGACAAACTTTCATCTTACATACAAGAAATGAAAAAAGTTCTTGTAGACGTTGCTGATGGTGATCTTCGCCAAAGAATTACCCGTACATATTCCGGTGATTTTGCAACGATAAAAACCTCCATTAACCAAATATCTGAATCATTACAAAAAACTATGAACGAAATTGGTTCATCTGCCGAAAATGTTCTTGGAGGATCTCAGTCTGTATCACAAAGTGCCATAGGTTTGGCAAACGGTGCTACAGAACAATCCACAGCTATAGATGGATTAAACAACACAATAGAAAGTATTAGTAATCAAACCAGGCAAAATGCTAACAACGCAAGGGAAGCAAATGAGCTTTCAAAAAAATCTACAGAAAATGCTAAAAGCGGAAATGCCGCAATGAAAGATATGCTTGACGCAATGGAAAAAATTAAAGAAAGTAGTAACAGTATATCAAACGTTGTAAAAGTTATAGATGACATAGCCTTTCAAACAAATTTGCTGGCTCTTAACGCATCGGTAGAGGCTGCAAGAGCCGGAGAACACGGTCGCGGTTTTGCTGTTGTTGCAGAGGAGGTTCGCAATTTGGCTAACCGTAGCCGAGCTGCCGCTTCCGAAACGACTACCCTTATAGCCGAATCTATCCAAAGGGTAGAAACCGGGGCAAATATGGCGGAGATTACCAGCGAATCCTTAGATACAATAGTGCATAATGCCAATGAGGTATTGGAGATAATTCATAGTATATCCCTTGCCTCTAAAGAGCAAGAAGAAGCAATAACTCATGTGAGTAGTGGCATTAACCAAATATCTCAAGTTGTACAAAGCAACACTTCTGTATCAGAGGAAGCTGCCACTGCCTCTCAACAGCTAAACGCACAAGCGGAAGCGTTAAGAGAGCTGGTTGGTTATTTTAAATTATAGGCAAGGCAAATTTCAAACGAAATTGCTATAGCTGTTTATATCGAAAATGCTATTTTGGCTTAAACGCAAATAGCCACCGTTGGAAGTTGTTTGACTTTAAAGGAATCTAAAGAATATCGTTTCAAGTTAAACAACCATACATAGTCAACCTACAAAAGCCCGGTGTAAGCACTAGATTTTTGCAGGTTGACTACTATACGTATTTAAGAAAATATAAAAAAGGGAATATAAAAAATTGCAAACCATAGTAATGGATATACAGCAAAGTAAGTCCCACATTGCACTGCTCCATAAGGGAAAACTGATAGAACATACACAAAACCACGCCCGGGATATACAGGGTAATATTTATTTGGCTAAAGTGGAAAAAGTGAGCAAAACCTTCGCTTTTTTGGATATAGGTTTACCACAGCGAGCTTTTATTAAATTAAAGGAAGAAGAAAAACTAAAAGGCGGTCAAACCCTGGTAGTGCAAGTTAAAAAAAACGGAACAACAAGCAGTGAAATTGTAAATGACGATAGGAATATAGAGCAAAAAGGTCCTGTGGTAACCAAAAACACGAGTTTTCCTCAAAAAGATATGGGGGATACCCCAAAATTGCTTTATAGCGAAAATGCCACGGAACCTTACAAATCTACTTTATTGGCGTTGCTTGCTCAAGGGGGCATAGACCAAATAATAATAAACAACGAAAGCCACTTGGATAGAATCGCAAAAATGTCGGCATCGTACAATTTGAAACCTAAGCTGTTTTTGGGAGATATTTTTGCACAATATGAGGTACAGCACCAAATAGATGCTCTGCATCATAAAAAAGTGTGGCTAAAGTGCGGTGGTTATATTGTAATAGAAAAAACCTCTGCTCTTACCGTAATAGATGTAAACACCGGTAAATATACGAGCAAAAGAACTGATACAGCAATCAAAACAAATAAAGAAGCGACAGAAGAAATAGCAAAACAACTGCGCTTGCGCAATATAACCGGCATAATAGTCGTGGATTTCATAAATGTTAAAAATAGCGAGCCGCTTCTTGACCATTTACGAGATGAAATTAAAAAAGACAGAACGCCTACAACAGTAGTAGGCATTACACCTTTGGGGCTTGTGGAAATCACTAGAAAAAGGGGAAAGTAGAGGTATTATAGTGCTAAATTTTTTAGGAATAGGCGGAGCTTTTAATCCGGAGTACGGAAACAATAGCGCCTATATTAAACGAGATAAAGGTCTTATAATAATTGATTGCGGTTCCACAGTATTTGGAGATATAAAACCAAAAATAGACGCTGCCGATTCAAACGATATCCATATTTTCATAACCCACACTCATACAGATCATGTAGGATCTTTGGGTACAACATTGGACTATGTTTACTATGTTAAGAAAGGGAAAGCGAATCTTTATTTTCCCGATCCTAAAATTATAGATATGTTGATTATGATGAAAATAAGTACAAACCATTACATATTCAATTCGGAGCTAACTAATGAGGTTTGTGGTCTTACGGTTTCTTTTTATGAAACTAAACATTTGTTGGATAATTGCTACGGCTTGATTATAAAAGATAACCATCAAACAATATGCTACAGTAGCGATTGTAGCGAGATTACCCTGTTGCAAGATTTTTTACAAGGAAAAATAAACACGCTATATTTAGACGTATCCAGCAATGAAAGTAAGGTTCACGTTCCCTACAAAAGTTTGTTGACACTGGTGCCAAATCCGGCAGACAGGAGCCGTTTATATGTGATGCACTTGGATAAGTATTTTGACAAAAAACAGGCAATCAAAGATGGGTTTAATGTAGCCGAAAGGGAATGCGATGCTTTGTGATAATTGCAAAAAAAATCAGGCGGCTGTTTATATTGAGCAAATAACAAATGGGGAAACAACAGAGGTTAATCTGTGCTACAAATGCTCTCTTGACTTTCACTCGCCCATGTTTTTGAACAATATCCTAAAGGGTATGTTCCACAATATCGGTGAAAAAAATGTAGCAACAATCCAATGCCCAAGCTGCCAAATTACACTTTCCGAATTCAGAAAAACGGGCAAATTGGGTTGCAATCAATGTTATCCCACATTTAAAAAAGAGATTTCCACTATATTAAAAAATATACAATGGGGTACATCCCACCGCGGAAAAATTCCTCAAAAAAACTCTGCTGATTTGCTTGTAAAAAAAGAGGTGCAGAGGTTGCGCCGAGAGCAAGCCACAGCAATAGAAAGAGAAGAGTATGAAGAGGCAGCACGGTTACGGGACAAGATTAAAGAAATGGAGTTGGGAGGTGAAGAGCAATGAAATGGTACACACCGGAAGACGATACATCTCCCGTTATATCTTGCAGGGTTCGTTTGGCGCGTAATTTCAAAAAATATAATTTTTTGAGCAAGTTGCAAGCCCCTCAAGCAGAAGAAATGGTAAATGAGGTAGGAGGAATCCTGTTAGGACTCAAAAATACCAACTTTCAGTTTGTAGATATTATGAAAAAAAGCAATGTGGAAAAGTTGAGTTTGTTGGAGTATCACAAAATTAGTTTGGACTTGCTGCGAGGCAAACAACCTCGTGGTTTGGTTTCTAGTGCAGACGACACAATCCACATTATGCTCAACGAAGAGGATCATATACGTATACAATCCATTGCTCCCGGCAAAAACATACAAAAAGCGTATATTGCAGCAGACCATACAGACAACCTAATAGAACAAAAAATAGAGTACGCCTTTGATGAGAGTTTGGGTTATCTTACAAGTTGCCCTAGCAACACGGGTACGGGTATGCGGGCCAGTTATATGGTTCACCTTCCTTTGTTGGAAAAAATGGGCAAACTGCAAAATATTGTGAACTCCCTTTCCAGAGCCGGTATGACCATGCGAGGCATATATGGGGAAAGTAGTGACTCCATAGGTAGCATTTATCAAATTTCCAATCAATGCTCCCTGGGCAGATCAGAAGAAGAAATAATAGGTATATTAGAAAACCTAACGAACCAAATAGTGGAAACGGAAATGGAAACAACACAGGCAAACATAAAAAGAGCTCCTATTTATTTTGAAGATCAAGTGTACCGTGCCCTTGGTGTGTTGCAAAATTGTCGCCAAATCGATATAAAAGAGGCTCGTCGCATGATTAGTGTTTTGCGTCTGGGGGTGGTTTCCGGTTTAATCAAGAATCCAGCCGATATTTCTATTTATACTCTGATGATGAATATAGAATATGGTAACCTTAAACTTAGTATGGGAGTTGACCTTCCTGATTCTGAAATAGACGTTGCCAGGGCAACATATATTAGGAATGTGCTGAATGGTTAAAGGAGATAAAAAATTATGCAAGGAAAATTTACACAAAAGGCAAAAGAGGTTATAGATACAGCGAAGGAGATTAGCCAGCGTTACGGGCACGCATATGTAGGGACAGAGCATATATTGATTGCCCTTGCCACCGTAGCGGATTCTGTGGCCTACAAAGCTCTGGAAGAACAAGGTGTAACAGAAGAAATATTAGAAGAAAAAATAGAGGGGCTTGTTGGCATTAATGACACACCAAGCGAATCTCAAGACTTTACCCCCCGCACTAAGCGTATACTGGAAAACAGTATGCAGGAAGCAGTAAACATGGGTACGGGCTACATTGGCACAGAACACTTGCTTTTGGCTCTTTTGCGTGATAGAGAAAGTTTGGCAATGAAGATTTTGGCGAGTTTGAAAGTTAATGTGCAAAGGCTTTACGAAGAGATAATGTCGTTGCTTGGAGAAAGTGGCAATGTGCTTACCCCTCACCAAGGTTCTCCATTTTATGGAGGGCAACAAAAAAAATCGGACAGTCGCTCAAACACACCAACCCTAGACAACTTTAGCAGAGATTTTACAAGTTATGCAAAAGACAACAAATTCGATCCGACGGTAGGTAGAGAAAAAGAGATAGAGCGTATTGTGCAGATACTTTCTCGCCGCACCAAAAACAACCCGGTTTTGGTTGGGGATCCTGGTGTGGGCAAAACCGCTATTGCAGAAGGATTAGCCCAAAAAATAGTAGACGGCACAATACCTCAAATTTTGAAGGACAAACGAATAGTTAGTTTAGATATTAGTGCAATGGTTGCAGGCAGTAAATATCGCGGCGAGTTTGAGGAGAGAATAAAAAAAGTTATAAACGAAGTGAAAACCGCAGGCAATGTTATATTATTTATAGATGAGCTACACACGGTAATTGGCGCAGGAGGGGCAGAAGGCTCCATAGATGCATCTAACATACTCAAACCGCCCCTTTCTCGTGGGGAGATCCAGGTGGTAGGGGCTACCACATTAGATGAATATCGCAAGTATATAGAGAAAAATGCAGCATTGGAACGCCGCTTTCAACCGGTGCGAGTAGAGGAACCAAGCGAAGAAGAAGCGATATTTATGTTGAGAGGGTTGCGAGATAAGTATGAAGCTCATCACAATGTAAAAATAACTGACGATGCACTGGAGGCAGCTGTTAATCTTTCCTCTCGTTATATTACCGAAAGATTTTTGCCGGATAAAGCAATAGATTTGTTGGATGAAACCGCATCCAAAGTACGCCTTCGCACATACGTTGCTCCCCCAAACGTCAAATCTTTGGAAGAAAAAATAGCGGAGCTGGAAAAAGAGAAAGAAGCCGCAATCAAAACAGAGGCCTTTGAACTTGCTAGCGATATTAAGCAAAAGCAAAATGATATAAAGGCAATGCTTGAAACAGAAATGGAACACTGGGACAAAAATAACAAAGCCAACAACAGCACTGTAGATGAAGGAGAAATAGCGGATGTAGTTACAAGCTGGACCGGCGTTCCCGTTAAAAAGCTGCAACAAGAAGAGCAGGGTCGTCTTATGGGGATGGAAAAAACGTTGCACAAGCGTATAATAGGTCAAGACGAAGCTGTGAAATCTATATCCCGTGCTATTCGCCGTGGTCGTGTTGGACTGAAAGACCCTAAACGTCCCATTGGCTCTTTTCTGTTCCTTGGGCCAACGGGGGTTGGTAAAACAGAGCTTAGCAAAGCCCTGGCAAATGTGTTGTTTGGTAGCGACGATTCCATAATCCGCGTGGATATGAGCGAATATATGGAAAAACACACCACAAGCAAGCTGATTGGCTCCCCCCCGGGGTATGTGGGTTACGATGACGGTGGGCATTTTAGTGAAAAAGTACGCCGCAAACCCTACTGTGTCATTCTTTTTGACGAAATAGAAAAAGCACACCCGGATGTCTTTAACGTGCTTTTGCAAGTAATAGAGGACGGGCACATTACCGATAGCCAAGGCAGAAAGGTAAACTTTAAAAACACAGTAATAATAATGACAAGCAACGCCGGTGCAAAAAATATAATTAACCCCAAAAAACTGGGCTTTACCTCCCAACCGGATTCAGAAAAAAGCTACCAAGAGATGAAAAAAACAGTTTTGGGCGAAATAAAAGAAATTTTTAGGCCGGAGTTTCTTAACCGTATAGATGATATTGTTGTTTTCCATCCTCTGAGCCAAGAAGAGATAGAAGAAGTGGCTAAAGGAATGATAACAGAGGTAACAAATAGGGTTAAGGCTAATATGGATGTAGAAATGATCGTAACCGCAGCGGCTCTAAAAGAGATAGCAAAAGAAGGTTATGACACTGCTTATGGTGCTCGCCCGTTGCGTCGTGCAATCCAAAACAAGATAGAAGACAGACTGGCAGAAGAAGTGTTGCAGGGTCAAGTTCGAGAAAAGGATACGGTGGAAATCGACTTTGACCAAGAATTCACGGTTAAAAAACTGACATAAAATTTTGAAAGTTGAAAGTTGAAAGTTGAAATTAAATAAAAATCAAGAAAATCAAGAAAATCAAAAATTAGAGAAAAGGGATGTGAAAAAAATTTGTATTATATGGTATTTTCCCCAAGTGTTGCCATTATAATTAGCGTTTCCATATTTGCCGGAGGAATCTTTGCCGGATGTATCCTTGGGTATATTTACCGCAAAAAAATATCGGAAGGCAACATTGGAAACGCCGAGGACGAGGCTAAGAGAATAATAGAAAGAGCCAAACAAGACACCGAGGCAAAGAAAAAAGAAATTTTAATAGAAGCGAAAGAAGAATCTATTAGGGTCAAAAATGAGTACGAAAAAGAAAATCGGGAACGCCGCAGCGAACTATCTCGCTTGGAACGCCGTATTCTCAACAAAGAAGAGACTCTAGACAAAAAAATAGAGACAATAGAAAAAAGAGAAGAAACGTTAGCAAAAAAATCTGCACAGTTAGACAAACAAAACGAAAAGCTAAAAGAAACAATCAACAAAAAACAGTCCGTGCTGGAAAAAATATCTAGGATGACATCTGCACAAGCTAAAGAGGAGCTACTAGCAACACTTGAAGGTGAAATTAGTGCAGAGGCCTCTGTAATTATAAAACAAATGGAAACAAAGGTTAAAATGGAAGCTGATAAAAAGGCCATAGAAATAATCTCCCTTGCTATGCAAAGATGCGAGGTAAACCATGTTGTGGAAACTACAGTATCTGTTGTTAACCTACCCAGTGATGAAATGAAAGGGCGTATTATAGGAAGGGAAGGACGTAATATTCGCACTTTAGAAACCCTTACCGGTATCGACCTTATTATAGATGACACCCCGGAAGCTGTTGTTTTGTCGGGCTTTAGTGCTATGCGGCGAGAGATTGCTCGAATAGCACTGGAAAGGCTCATTGTTGACGGTCGTATCCATCCTTCTCGCATAGAGGAAATGGTAGAAAAGGCCAAAAAAGAAGTAGATGTATTAATAAAAGAAGACGGAGAGGCTGCCACTTTTGAAGTGGGGGTTTATAACTTGCATCCGGAGCTGATTAAACTGCTGGGAAAAATGAGGTTTAGAACAAGCTATGGGCAAAATGCCCTGCGACACTCTATAGAGGTAGCTCATTTGTCCGGGATGATGGCTAACCAGCTTGGGGCAGATGTGCTTGTAGCAAAACGTGCAGGGTTGCTCCACGATATTGGCAAAGCTATAGACCAAGACACAGAAGGAACGCACATATCTATTGGTGTAGAGCTGTGCCGCAAATATAAGGAATCGCCTGTAATAATAAATGCGGTGGAAGCACACCACGGAGATGTGGAGCCTACCAGCTTGATTGCGGTTATTGTGCAAGTTGCCGATGCAGTGTCTGCCTCTCGCCCGGGGGCTCGCAAAGAAACACTGGAAACATATATAAAACGTTTGCAAAAACTGGAGGAAATAGCTGATAGCCACGCTGGCGTGGAAAAATCTTTTGCTATACAGGCAGGTAGAGAGCTTAGGGTTATAATATTGCCGGATCTGATAGACGACAGAGGTATGCCATATTTGGCTCGCCAAATAGCGAAAAAGATAGAGGCACAGCTAGAATATCCGGGTCAAATTAAAATAAGTGTAGTTAGAGAAACAAGATCTGTGGAGTACGCAAAATAATGAGTATTTATGTTATTGCAATCCTATTTGCCATCTCGATTGCAATAATATTGCCGAGTTTGCGGTGGCTAAAAATCAATTATCATGCAGTCTATTTTGAAAACCTGCCAAAACATATGGTGGGTTTTCGAGTTTTGCAAATTAGTGATTTGCACAATAGAAGCTCAAAAAAAAAGACGTTTGATATTTGGCAAAAAATCAGAAAAATGAAAGAAAATCCACAAAAAAAGTTGCCTTTTGACATTGCGGTTATAACGGGAGATGTGGTGTTGCGTCGTGCCGGGCAAATTATTCCTCACAGAGAGGATTTTGTTTGGCTAGCAAGCCATGTGCCTACATTTTATGTAGAGGGCAACCACGATAGCCCTCATTACGGAAAAATATCGCTTTTTTTGGAAGAGTGTGGTATAAAGTGCCTTTATAACGAAAAAGTTACAATTGAGCATAATGGAGGCTTGGTGGATGTTATTGGCACAAAAGATTTTGTGCAGTTGCGTAAGGAAAAATATGCCGGGCTTTGCGAGCTTTTTGCTGATAAAACCCATTTTTCTGTTGTGCTTACCCATCAACCCCAGGTTTGGGACAAGTTTAAAGACTCACAGCCGGACTTTACCCTAAGCGGGCATACTCATGGGGGACAGGTACGCCTGCCTTTTTTGCCGACATTATATGCTCCTCGTCAAGGGATTTTTCCGAAATACGGCAGAGGGTTTTATTATCACGGCAATTCCAAGCTATACGTATCAGTTGGGGTGGGTGCCACAGATTTTCCTCTGCGGTTTTGGAATCGCCCCGCTATAGAGATTTTTGAATTGTTTGAGCAGTTGTAGGCGGACACAAATCAAGTTAGTGTATTTTAGCGTATTATTGAGCGTTTACGAAGGAGTTTAAATTTGCTAAATTTAAGTGAAAAAATCAAAATCCTTGATGGCAAGCCCATCGCAGATTACCATAGGCTTTGTGGAATATACACCGAGCGGGGCATCAACTACCGCATCCGTAAAATTAGTGGTGCCGGCACCAAGTATTGTCAGATTGACATCGGGATTCCACTTGAGATGTTGGTTGGGGGCCATGAGGTACGTGCAAATGATCGAACAGCAGCAGCTTCGTACATTTTGCGGGATTTTATCGTGGCGGCACATATCGCTAATGAAGAACTCAACCAAAGCGAAACCAAAATCGACAAGGGCTTTTTTATGGTGTATAAATTCGGGCATAAAGTTGTGCCGAATTCGTTGGCTGTGATTCAAAATGAGAAAATAACCCTGTCTTTGGATGTGAAAATGCCCAGCTCAACCCGAATGAACATGGCTGGTGGATACAAAAAGGGGAAACCGTCCGCAAGTGCGAGAGGTATTATTTCTTCCAAAGCCGTCAGCATCCTGCTCCACAAAAATCTCTTGAACCTGGTGGAAGGCTTCGTTGAACGATTTGACGTTGAGCGGTTTAACGAAGAGATTGATCTCTATCGTGACCAGCAGTTTATACGTAGCTTTTTGCGGAAAAACGGTTACGTGTGTTTCCTAGGAAACGGTGCGATTTTGCCGCGTAACGGCAAGACGGATTACCAAAGTGCGAAAAAATCTATTCCGTTCGTTTCGCCTGAGTCATTGGCGGTTACGATTTCGCTACCGTCGGGCAAGTCGGTACGCGGCATGGCTATCCCACGCGGCGTAACCGTCCTGATTGGCGACGCATACCACGGAAAAAGCACGATTTTGAACGCCATTCAAAACGGTGTGTACAATCACATCAAGGGCGATGGGCGAGAATATGTTATTACTGACGACACCGCACAATATATCACTGCCGAGGATGGTCGAAGCGTCAAAAATACCAACATTTCCTTTTTCTTGTCCAATTTGCCCGTGGACACGCTGAATCCATATGTATTTTCGACGGAGGGTGCGAGTAGTTCGACTTCGCAGGCGGCGGCAGTTGCGGAAGCTGTGGAAGTGGGTTGTAAGCTCATGTTGTTTGACGAGGATCGCAGTGCAAACAACTTTCTATATAAAGATGCCAAAATCAAATCTATCATCAAAAACGCTTCCACACGCCCATACCTTGACAATGCACCGCATTTTTTCGCACAATTCGGCATTTCCCACATCTTTGTGGTGGGTGCGTCCGGCGAGTATTTAAAAATTGCCGACACCGCGCTGTTGGTCGATAAATTTCAAGTCACGGCATTTACCGATTATGAAAAAGAATGTGATAGAGCGGGCATCGAAGCATACGCCCTCCCAAAAACTGCCGAACGAGTTGTTAAGTTTTCGGCGTTGCGCAGTGCATGTTTGCGTCGCAACGTGTCTATCGTCAACAACGATTCCGTAAAAATCGGTGGCGAGGTGATTCGTGTCACAGAAACCATCCCCAACGCGACCTATGGGCAAGTTGCCTTTGTCGGGTTAGTGCTATACCGTTTGGCTATGTGGGAAGAGCACAATACGCTAGTCAAAGCCATGGATATGTTGTATAGCAAAATTCACCAAGATATAAATATCCTGCAACAAAGCATGTTGCTTGGTTTTGACAAAATCGAGTACGTTCGGAAGTTTGATATGTACAAGTTAATATGGAGGGCGAGGTTGACCAATGTGCAGAGAAGCTAGGAAACATCCCCGCCGCCTTTTTTGATTGCCGATTGGAAAGTTCCCGGCGGAAGCCTGTTTTTTATTGGTGTGGGTACACAGAGAATGCGGGGTTAGCTTCCAAGTATTGTGTCTGTATAGCCGGCACAAAATATGCTTGAAAATAGTCGCGGGAAGGCATTTTGAAAATAAATTCATACCAGGGTGCAAATACCTCCAAAAGGTTGCGTCCCAAACTATGCCCAAAATATACTAATCGTATATCAACAACTTCTTCTATTTTGGGCAGTCTTTGCCCCATATCAACACCGTGAGACCCTTCTCCTGCAAGCATTCTTTCTATAGCTTCATCAGGGGTTATTATTGGAAAATACCCAATTTTATCAAATAACAAGTCTTGTGCCAACATCGGGCGGTTTATACGCCACAATCTGCCCTCTTCCATTGGTGCGAATGTTGGCATAAATTCTATGGTGTTAAAATGATAGTCAAGAATATTTTCTATATTTTCTACAATATTTTCTACAATTGGGTAATCCCTATTCCTCTTCTCTAATCCCAAGGCAGTTGCGAACCTTTCATTTAGATATTGCGATGCTTGTTCATTTTCTTCCCAAGTAAACACTAAATCATTTGGCAATGTATAGCCATCGATAAAGTGAACTTGCACATGACCATTAGCTTCTATGGTAACTTCCACATTGCCATCAGACACCGTTACACCGGGAAACCATATAGCAGTGTTTCTGCCATCCCTTGTGTAAATTGCTTCAAACCCCATTGCAGTTATTATGTTTTTTGCTAAATCCTGCATTTCTTCTGTGGTAAGGGCGTTTTCGGCAATACCCGGGTGCTGTGCATATTCGTTTGGTATTTGGTGAAAATGGTTACGAAAAACGGGCATCATATAGCTGTGTTCATTGAGGTTGTACCGATTGCTATTAATGTAATGCGAGTCAACATTTTGCGAATTGCAAGCAACTAGTATTATTGTACCAACAAAACATGTGCATAAATTAAAAATCTTCTTTAGGTATATCATGGATGTTGCCTCCTTTTGCGGCTATATAACCGCAGATAGCTTTATGATTGCAGTGAGTGCAGGCTATTTCGTTTGCTTTTTTAAACGGATCCGGAGATATATAGCCGGCTACAATTTTTTGTCCTATTTCTTTTATTACCCTTTCGCTATTTTTCATGATTTCATTAAACTCTTCCAAATCTGCTGTGTAATTACTTTCTCTAATTGTGCCGTCTTTGTTTATTCTGACAGGAGTTGCCCCTTGCATTGCATTTATTATCTCCGGGTCTTTTAACGCCAGCCCGCTCATTTCAAATGTTTTTAAAAAATCATTTTCTTTTTCTATGGGAAGGATTGGATCGTCAATTTTAAAGTAAAAAACTCCGCCGGGCAAAACCTTTTTTTCCGTTTTGCTTCCTGTTTTGCTCTCTATACCCAAGTATTTTTCGCCTTGCTGTATAATCGTCTGCAAATACACAATTAACTGCAACTGGATACCATCGTAAACATCCTCAATGTTAAATTTTTTGTTACCACTTTTGTAATCGATAATTTTAACGTATGTATTGCCGTTTGTTTGAAAAATATCGATGCGGTCTAACCGTCCCCTAAGCACAAATTTGTGATAGCCGTCTATCTCTATTATTATACCCATTAGAGAGTGTGTTTGGCTAAAGTCTATTTCTGTGCCGTAGAGTTGGAACTGGCCGGCAGCCAGGTGTTGGCAAAGAACCCATATAGATGTGGTTGCAATCCGCTCGAGCCTTTTTAGCGTGTAGCGATCTCTGTAGCTTTCAAACAAATGGCGTTTTTCTGTAGCTATTTCTTTTGATATGCTGCCAACTGTTTTAACGATTTCATCTTTGGACATTTTACTAAAATCTCTGCCCATGGTTTGTTGAGTGAAGCCCTCCAGTATACGGTGAAACATTTCCCCAATATCCATGGGGTTCATTTCAAAAACGGGTCTGGGACGAGCTTGTAAGTTGTATGTAGCAAAATAGGAAAAAGGACAGCGGGCATATTGCTCTAACCGGGACACACTGCTGTGTATATTTTTGTCGTACAGTAGCCCAACGGTTTCTTTTGTGAGGGCCGGCTCTTTTTGCTTGCCGATGGTTGTTACGATTGACAGTGCCGGAGCGGGGTCAATCGGGCTTATTTCTTTGTTTTTCAAAATAGATACAATGGGTGCTGCCGCTATTGTTTTACCTTCGTAATTGTTTGTAGCGTAAGATATATGAAGGTAGTGGGTCGGTTTGGAAAAGTAGCTGTATAGGGCAAAGTTGTCTTTAAACAAATTTGCGTTTGCCACAGGCAAAGCCACTCCAAAAGAGTTTATTAGAGCTCTTTCTGTGTCTGTGTAAAGAGTTTCTGTTTTAGTCGGGCGCATTTCTTGAGTGCCTGCCACAAACAGGGTTTTTATGTTTGGAAGGCGGCTGCGACTAATATCTGCAATAGTTACACAGTTTAGCATTTCCGGTACTTTACCCATTGTAGAAGCAGCCAACCCGGACTCTAACACATTCAAAAACTCTTTTGGTGATAGATAAGCCTCTCCAATAAACTCCACCATTATATCCAACACATGAATTAGCTTGTTGTATACCACAGTGTTTTCCTTGATTTGTTTTGGTTCATTTAGTAAGTTCTTAAAAATATCCATCTGCTCCATAGTGTTGAAGAGAGCCGTAACGGTATCTTTTACGGTTTTGTGTTTAAAACATTGCTCAAAGGGGGTTAGGGTTGCTAAAACTTGCTCTTTTATTGGTTGTATCTCATCGGCTTTTGGGTATACCCATTTGTCTAACTTCCATTTGTAGCCTTTTATGTTATATGCTAGGGCATAATTTTCTATTATATCTATGTGGTTTGCGGGAATATTTGTAAGACCCGCCTTTAAAAAAGCGAAAATGCTCTCCTGTTGCCAGTTATACGCCACAACCCCTATTGCGGAAAGAATGGTGTTTGTTAGAGGGTGTGCCATTATATCTGTTGTTTTGTCCAAAAAAAACGGTATACCGTAATCGGCAAAAACAGACTGAAAAGCCAAATGGTAGCTAGGGGGAGCCACAATTGCCATATTGCTGAAAGTTTCCCCCGAATGGTGTGTGTGTAGTATTTTGGCGGCTATTGCGGATACTTCTTGATAACTGCTTGTGTGTGGGGTTAGGGTTATATTTTCCGTTTTGTTATTATATTTGTAGTTGTAGCTAAACAGATTTTCTGCCAGTCCTGCCGGTTCTGTTATATTTTTGCTACTCTCCAAATAGATGTGGGCTGTTGGTATGTTTGATTTTGCTGCAAGCTGTACCATTTTGGTTAGAGTTATTTTTGGCTCGTAAAACAAATCTGTTTCCTGTAATGTGGGGGAAACAGAGGCGATGTTTGTTGTGATTGTTATTGTAATATTTCTGGCACAAGTTAGCAGTTGGCTTATCACGTTGTATTCTTGGGCTGTTAGGGAGCTAAAACCGTCTATATATATGACTGAATCTGCCAAAAAACTGCTTTGTGCAATTTTTGTTGCTAAAATATCTAAAGCCTGATCTGTGGATATAAAGTTGTCGGCTGTATAGGACAAAAAAGTAGAGTATATATCGTAAATATCTGCTGTTTTTTTTGCTAAGTTTGTTTGGTGGGTTTTTATGGGCAGCAGACTTTCGGTAGTTATACCGTTTTGGGTAAGCTCGGTAATGGTTTGGGATAGTTTTTCTATAAACCCCGGTGTTATTTTTGTTTTGTTGTAGTATTGCAGATTTATGTCTGTCAGAACTTTTCGCAGTAGCATTGCCATTGCTACATCGTCTAGCATTGTTTTGTGTTTTAGCCCTGTTTCTGCAAAAACACGGTACGCCAATCTTTTGAAGCTGAGGACGTTTATTGCTGTGGCAGTTTTTCGGGAAAGTATGTCTTTTTCTGCTTGCAGAGAATATTGTTCAGGCACCAAAAAAACAATGGAAGATTTACCTTCTATCTCTTTTGTTATCATTTCTTGTAATATGTGGGCAGTTTTGCCACTACCGGCTTTACCGAGGATAAAGTTAAGGGTCATGGGTGGTTCTCCTCTTAATTGTAGTTGGTAGTAGATTCATGCTGACTGACATGTGATATGTAGAATCCGTTCCAACTTGCACGTATTATAACATAATGTGGCTTTGTTTTGCAAAAGTTTATAAGAAGTTATAACAAACACCATTTAAAAACGGTGAAGCAAGCCATAAATGGCAAATGCTCCACCGTCAATTGCGATGCAGTCTGAAACTGATTCTGAACTGTGCTACACATGGGACATACGGAAGCGTTGTTGTTCGGCTGAATAGTGGAATATAAGGCTTTACGATATTTTGTGAAAAAAACGTGGAAATTCAAACAAAAAATATTGACAAATTTAATGCTGTAATGATATAATACAAACATTCAATAAGTTGTTGGGTGTGGGATTGGTATTAGCTGCTTTAAGTGTTGCACAGTGCTATCTTGTCGGTGTAATGTTGCCCATGTTTTAGCCGTTTTATTGGCTGATTGGTGCAAGCAATACATCCCCAATACTAACAACTTTCATTAAATATTAGGAGGTATACCGTGAACAAAACTGAAAAAGCAAGTTTATTCAAGAAACTGGTTACACTCGTTTTAACTGTATCACTAGTAACACCGTTACTTATACCTACTTTTGCTACACCTTTTTATGCGTATGAGGGTTTAGTGGAAGCGGAAGTCGTTGATGTTTACAACGAAGACGTTTTGGACATTGAGTTTGAGCTTTTCTTTCCGGAGCTTGATCTACAATTTCCACCATTTGAGCTTCCATCTCCGGAGTTTGGGTTACCGTTTCCGGAATTTGGGCTTCCATTTCCGGAATTCGAGCTACAATTTCCGGAAACTGAACCGTATGTTTACTACATTTATGTGGAGGAAATCACTTTGTTGCCTGATTCCACACAATTTAGTGATTACTCCGCAACAATACCAAAAACAAGTGTCTATGATTTTCCAACAGAATCTGTTTTTGAAATTGATAGCACGGTTAGAGCAAGATTCGGGGAGTGGCAACAAAGTTTCGTAGGTTTCTTGACTTTCCAGGGGGAAGTACAGCTTTTAGAGACATTAGCTGTTTTTCCAGGTGAAATAATGCAGGTGGAATTAGAAGTTCCACACCTTCCGGATATCAACTATAACATGATGCTTGTCGAAATAGATCTTTTTGGCAATTTGTCGCAAGTTGAAACATCTCAGTATGAAACTTTCATAAACCCAAACAATCGCACTTTATATGAAAGTGTTAGTGTCGTTAACGATACCAACTTTGTTAGGTTTTTTGGTCTCATTTTTGTGGCCGTTCAAGGTTCAAGCACAACGGTACCGTATATAGCACACATCTCCATAAATACCGCAATTGATTCTTTCGGTTCAAGGGGAAACAATGCAGCTAGAGCGTTACCGATTGTTCTACCCGCTAGTACAGGTGTATGGTCTAGAACTTTAGAGACAAGCTCCGCAAACCATTGGATTAGCTTTGAAGTACCTAGTTCAAGAACCTTTGTGGATTTAAATATCCAATTGGATACAGCGTCACGCTCTTTAGGTCATACAGTTGGGCTGTATCAGTTTGTGAACGGTCAAGCACGTGCAATTCCAATAAACGAGATAGGTTATGTAACCAATATACAAACAGGAAGATATTTTTTGAGGGTTTCAGCTAACGGGTTTCCTGTAACCGGTGCCGCTTATAGGCTCTATCTAAGGCCGTTTACACCGCCCCCTACCCTTGTTCAAGTTCTCAGCATGAGAGGTCAAGATTTTCACCCAGGTCTTAACTACGGGCATGGTATTCGCCCAAGAATAAGAGCTGGTCACCCACTAACTATAACCGGCAGAGCAACCAGAAATGGTATGTCTGCTGCTAATGCTACTATTGAAGTACGCATAACTAACGAAGGTTGGCGAAATTGGAATGCTAGTCTGTATCAGCAAACTGCAAGGGCCACCACAAACTCATTTGGCAATTTTACTATAGTTGTACATCTGCACTCTGGCAGAGGAGAGCATTCATTTAGGAATGCGGCACTATCGACACACTTTTTTGACATGGGTTATGTTGACGTATATTCTCCCTATAATATTAATCAAACAAGGGTTAGGGAGCGAGTTTATATATTGGCGTGGACGCTTTAGTCTATAGTTTATAAAAACAAATTTCAAGACACCGTTAAAAAAGTTGGACGTGTTCTCATTACTGGAAGAAAAACAAGGAAATATAGATTTTTGATTTAGTGGGAACACGTCCCAAAATTAAGCAGAACGACTATATAAGTTTCATAAACAAACCGCAATTACATGGAGGTAACATTATGAAAATCACCCAACAGCCTTTTTTGAATGGATTTGCAAACCGAAGCTCAACTGCCCCAAGAAATAATAACTCTGCTTTACAGCGAAGCTCCGCTTTACGTCAAAATAACAATAACAACAACAATAATAATGTAATGATAAATATAAGTTCAGAGGGAAGGACTCATCTTGCTAATTATGGTTCAGCTAACAGATTCGCAAGCCGAAACTCAACGACCCCAAGAAATAGTAACTCTGTTTTACAACGAAACACCGCCTTGTACCAAAACAATAACAATAGTAATATTACTAATACTAACAGTAGCAGTAATGATGTAATAATAAATGTGAGCTCGGAAGGTAGAGCCTATCTTGCTGATTATGAGTCAACAAAGAGGTTTTCAGCAGCAAATGAAGCAAGTGCATATAAAACTACACGCAATGAGTTTTTGGACAATTTGGCTCAAGATGAGAATGCAATAAGAACTGTAGCACTCTCCGTTAAGGAGTTGCTTGATATTTTTGAAGAAGAGATGGAACGAGCATGGTTCTATCATAAAGAAAACAAGGTATATTTTGAGCTTAAAGAGATAAGTGGGCAAACAGAAAATATAGAAAATTTTCACAACCCCCATCTCGGAAATATTTATGATGAGGTGCAAACGCCTATAACAGAAGAAACACAAGCACGGGCAGCAAATGAGGCACAAGCATCAAGGGCAAGAAGGAATGTGGTGCAATTGCCGCCAAGGCCATTTGAGATACGAGTGTTAAGAACATTCGAGGATTCTTTTGACTACTTACGGCCACGTTTTAATAGGGTTACTAATCTGTCAGAAGAAAGTCGGCGTCTTTTGGATCTTCTTAGAAACAATGACGAAGAGCTTTTCTCTGGGATCACCTGTCCTTTGGAAAGAGCTGACAAGAGGTCTAATCTGTTTTGGGGTTTATTTAACCGCTACATAGATTACACAATGACAGAAGAAGATCTTGAACATGCAAGGAAGATAAACGCTTTGATAAATGAACAATTTAACCCGTTTTCCGAGGTTATGAATCGTATAAGAGCCGAGATAGAGCTTATCATAGCCAAGTTTAAATATTCTGCTAAGGCACAGGCACAGTGGGATGAAAATATTCTTAGGATAGTATCGGGAGAGTGATGTCCTTTTATCACTTGCGACAAGGCATCTAAGACAACATTGGTGTCTAAAAGGCAAGCGAACACTATTTTGTAGTGGTCGTTTGCCTTTTAAGTTTGTATGGCAAATTAACCTTCCCGATTCAAAATGGACAATGAAAAATTAATTTGCTATATTCTCCAAGTTGAACAACAATTTGAGCCGGTAACGGATTAAAGTAGGGAAAAACGTTTTTTGAAACAAAAAATTCAATCATTTTTGAGTAAATTTAACCAATAAATAAAAATTTGACAACAAGCCATTTACATATTTAGTTACTTTAGTTGGTTGCTACGTTAAACTCCGTTTAGAACAGCGAGCAAGCAGCAAATTACGAACGCCCCACCGTAAATCGCATTACAGTCCGAACACTTTTTAAACCATGTTTGTTATACGTTTGAAACTATTGCAAAAATTTTATAAAAAATCAACAAAAACACTTGCAAAAAAAAAAGTTTTGTAGTATACTGTTATTGTAATTTAAGTTGGATTTGGCAAGAATGGTATAAAATTTAGCTTTCGGGAAGTTTTTCATTGTAGATCTAATCCGAAAATGTTTCTAAAATACTATTACTTGACCAAAATTTTTCAAATAGTAAAGGAGATTACTATGAATTTACACTCACCTGACGTAGCCGTAACGGACGCAAACCAAGCTCTCACTTACCTCAAAGAAGGTAACAAAAGATTCACAAGTGACAGCACCATGCCACGTAACACCAACAAAGCAGACCTAGGCATAACCAAAGACGGTCAAAAGCCTTTTGCTGCTATTCTTACTTGTGCAGACTCTCGTGTTTCCCCTGAAATTTACTTTGACCAAAAAATAGGCGACATCTTCGTAGTAAGGAACGCCGGAAACTGTGCATGCAAAGAAGCTCTAGGATCTATAGAGTTTGCAACAAAGCACTTGGGTGCACCTCTTGTAGTTGTTGTTGGACACAGCATGTGTGGCGCCGTTTTCACCTCACACAGCAAAGCTACAGGGCTTTCCGACAACTTGCAAGCCGTACTTGACGACATTCGCAAAAACATAGGCAGCTGCCCAACAAAAGAAGAAGCGGTTGCTGTACACGTTAAATCTCAAGTTGAAATCTTGAAAAACAACCCGGTTATTAAAGAAGTTAACGCCACAGTTTTGGGCGCAGAATACAACATAGCTACAGGAGAGGTTGTTTTCTTGTAAAAACAAGATCGGATTTGTAAATTTTACAATCCTTTTCGCTTCCGTGGGGCGTGACTGATTGTAGCAATTTTTATAATCAAGTAAAATTGCTATATACAACACGCCCCCAAGTTTTATTTTTTTGTTTAATTCATAAATGATTGTAACACATTTACACATTTTTTTGTTGGAGGGTTTAAAAAAATATGATTATAGCTCCTGAAACAGATAAAAATGCCACCCGCAAGGTCGCTTTTCTTACCCTTGCCACAATTTTCATAATGGGTTATATAAACGCACTTGCTTTGAACACAATCGACGTAACAGCAATGATAACAGCACAGTCCGGTAATATAGTATGGCTCGGAATAGACTTTACTCAAGCGATTATGGGTCAGCAAATCTATCAATTCGGTTACGGCTACGTAGACGTAGAAGGTTTTGAAGCATGGATTCCTTTTATACAAAGGGTAGCCTTGTTTCTTGGTTTTGCTGCCGGTTCTGCAATCGGTTGGTCTACAAAAGACATTTTCAAAGAGAACAAGCGTATCCAGTTCTACTACGACTGGACACTTTTTGCGGCTCCAATAGTTGCATACCCAATTTTGTTTCAATACAACATTCCGCCTGCCATTTCCCTTTTGCTACTCGGTTTTTCGGCTGGTGCAACACTAAGATTTTTCCGAAAACTGTACCATTTGGATATCAACACCTCTATGGCGACAGGAAGTGCGATGTTTGTAGGTATACATTTTGTTGAGTATATTAAGACTAAAAGCAAAAAAGAACTCTTTACCGTATGCTTGTTCCTAATAGCTGTTTTCACATTCTCTTTTGGTGCAGGTATATACCAAATGCTCAATAATCTGCAACCCGCTGTTTCTACACCTTCGGTTCAAATAATTTCATGGACTAATATAGCCTTGATTGTGTTTTGTGTAATACCTTATTTCTTTTACCCAAAACCAAATTCTAAGGTTGCGTAAATCTATACGATAACACAAAAACTACATGTATTGACGCATGTAGTTTTTTAGGCAACTACAAACTTAAATAATATTATTTGGAGGTTTATTATGGCATTAGTTTCAACGAAAGAAATGTTTGCAAAGGCATTTGAAGGCAAGTACGCAATTGGGCAATTCAACATCGGCAACTTGGAAGTGGTACAGGCTATTGCTAGAGCTGGCAAGGCACAAAACTCTGCCCTTATCATGGGTGTTTCGAGCAGTGCATTAAAATACGCCGGCCCACAGTTCCTTATGGGAATGGTAAAAGCAGCTGTAGAAGAAACAGGGATAGATATTGCTGTACACTTGGATCACGGTGCAGACTTTGAAATCGTAAAAGCCTGTATTGGTTATGGATTTAAATCTGTAATGTTTGACGGTAGCCACTACGGATACGAGGAAAATGTAAAGAAAACAAAAGAAGCGGTGGACTATGCTCATGCCAACGGTGTTTCTATAGAGGCAGAGCTTGGTGTTCTTGCCGGGGTAGAGGATGACGTTAATGTTGCCGCTGAACACGCTACTTATACCGACCCGGACCAAGCAGTAGACTTTGTACAACGCACGGGCATTGACTCTCTTGCTATAGCTATTGGCACAAGCCACGGTGCCTACAAGTTTAAAGGTGAAGCTAAGCTAGATTTTGACAGACTGGAAACTATCACCAAAAAATTAGAAGCCGCCGGTCTTAAAAACTTCCCTATAGTATTGCATGGGGCATCTGCTGTTGACCCTCATTCTGTAGAGGTATGCAATAAATATGGCGGAAAGCTGGACGGAGCAAAGGGTATCCCAACAGAAATGCTACGCAAAGCTGCCTCCATGGCTGTTTGTAAAATAAATATGGACACAGATCTGCGTTTGGCAATGACTGCGTATATCCGCAAGCATCTTGCCGAAAACCCATCAGCTTTTGACCCGAGAGGTTATATGGGTGCAGCCAGAGAATATATTCAGCAAGTTGTAGAAGGTAAAATTAAAGACGTTCTCGGCTCTGCTAACTCTTTATAAGATATAGCAGTTCCGTTTAAAATCCGTCCCAAGCATAAACCGAAATGTCAGAGGAGTATAGTGCATTTCGGTTTTGTTTCGAGGCGGTGTTATGTTGAAATCATTGTTTTATCGTTGTTTTAATGAAAGGAAAATATGGAACCGGTTATTATGTTTGGTGTTGATGTTACATACATCAGCATAAATATTTTTGGTGTTATAGTTGCTCTTGCACTTTCGATTTTTCTAATAATCAAAAAATTGAACCCCGTTTTATCTATGTTTGGCGGGGTTATTGTCGGTTCCCTTGTGGGAGGTGCCAATCTCCCGCAGTTGATAGACATTGTTGTTATGGGCAGCAGGCAAGTTGTCGGCATTAATATACGTATTATTGCCGGTGGTGTGCTTGTTGGGGCTCTTGTAGAAACAGGGGCTGCGGAAACTATAGCTCGCGGTGTAGTAAAGGGGCTAGGGGAAAAGCGTGCTATGTTGGCCATTGCCCTTGCATCTATGATAGTTGTTGGGGTAGGGGTTTTTATACCCGTGGCTTTGCTTGTTCTTTCACCCATCGCTCTGTCTGTTGCATACAAGGCAAATATAAGCAAGTTTGCGGCAATACTTGCCCTTAGCGGCGGTGGCAAGGCTGGCAACATGATATCGCCTAACCCAAACACCTTGGCTGCAGCAGAAAATTTTGAACAACCCCTTAGCGTAGTTATGATGAATGGTTTTTTGCCTGCTTTGGTAGCTCTTGTTGCAACTATGTTTATATGCAGATTTGTAAGAGAAAAGCATTTTAAAGTTACACAAGCTGATATGTCCGATGCAAATTTAGACAGCTTACCATCCTTTAAAAAAGCTATAGTAGCACCCGTTCTTTCTGCCGGGTTGCTTATGCTTAACCCAATTGGTGATATTTTGGGAATAGCGGCTATTAACTCCCAAAACTTGCCTATGGATCCCTTTTATGTGTTGCCGTTGGCCGCTATAATTGGCATAATTGTTATGGGCAAGGGCAAACAAGCCGCAAAAATTGCAACAGACGGCGTTTTGCGAATGGCTCCCGTTGTTCTTATGCTGTTTGGTGCCGGTGCTATCGGTGGTCTTATTACTGTTTCGGTTTTTCCTGCCATGATAGCAAGCACTCTTGGCACTATTGGTTTGGGGCCTGCGTTTTTGGCTCCTGTTTCTAGCACAATATTTTCTGCTGCCACTGGTTCAAATGCCGCCGGTGTTATTATTGGTGGCGAAAGTTTTGCACACTATGTAATGGCTGCCGGTGTTCCCCCCATCGCGGGTGCTGTAATGTTACACGCCGGGGGCGGTTTTATCGATGTTATGCCACACGGCAATATATTTTTGGCAACACAACAGAGTATGCACTGCTCTTTTAACGAACGCCTAAAAGTTATCCCCTACGAAGCATTAGTGGGTGGTATTATGACCGTTTCTGCGGTTGCGATGTATCTTTTTGGTTTTTGGTCTTAATAGCTGGGCGTGTCATAAAACCGTGGGGCTCTGCCCCACACCCCGCAAGGGACTAGCCCCTTGACCCCATTTTCGAGGGTTTTATCGGGTTAGGTTTTAGTGCTTCAACTTATCTATGACATGACCTAACAGCTGGAAGTTTTCTATAAAGAATTTATTGAAATTTATTAGAATTTATTTTATGTGAAGGGGGTATTATTATGGACACAGTACAAAATTTTAAAGCGCATTTAAAAAAAATGAACAACGTGGGTGGTGCTTTATCTATTTTAAGTTTTGACGCTCACACCGGCGCACCCATAGGCGGGGCTGCCGCTAGAGCCGAGCGTATTGGCTATTTAAGTGAAGAACTTTTTAAATTAGGCACAGGCAAAGAAATGGCAGGTTTTTTGGATGCTTTGGCAGGTGAAAAGCTAGACAAGGAAACAGCAGCCATGTACCGCATTTGCAAAAAAAGTTATGACAATAATGTAAAAGTTCCTGCCGAAAAAGTTCGGGCTTTTAGCGAGTTAAGATCCAAATCCCATGTTGTGTGGGAGCAAGCAAGGAAAGATAATGACTATCCAACTTTTGCTCCGTATCTTAAACAAATAGTGGAGCTTCAAAAAGAAATGATAGAGTTTAGGGGTAGTGATATGCACCCTTATAACCAATTGTTGGACGACTATGAAGATGGCTTGACGATGGATGATTGCGACAAGTTTTTTACAAAAATACGAGGTGCAATTGTACCACTGCTAAAAACTGTGCAAAGCAGAGAAAAAGACACAGACCTTTCTTTTAGATCCTTGCCCGTGCCGATAGATGCTCAACGCAAAATCAGCGAGTTTATAGCTAAAAAAATAGGTTATGACCTGAACTGTGGCATGATTAGAGAAAGTGCACACCCGTTTTGCGGCGGAACAGACAAAAGCGATATTCGTATAACGACACGTTATGTTGAAGATGACTTTTTGTCGTCGTTTTTTTCTATTCTTCACGAGTGCGGCCATGCAATTTACGAACAAAACAAAGACGACTCTATAGCTAACACCATTTTAGACAGCGGTGTTTCTATGGGAGTACACGAGAGTCAGTCACGTTTTTACGAAAATATAATAGGGCGTAGCCGTCCGTTTTGGAACTATATTACAGATGAGCTAAAAACCTATTTGCCGTCTAGCTTTTCACATGTTACACCGGATATGTTTTACAGAGCTGTGAATGTGGCTGCACCATCTCTGATAAGGGTAGAGGCAGACGAGCTAACGTATAGCTTGCATATAATGCTACGCTACGAAATGGAGCGTATGCTATTTAACGAAAATGTGGATGTAAACAAGCTGCCCGGGCTTTGGAACGAAAAAACAGAGGAATACCTGGGACTTACCCCACCTAACAACGCAAAAGGTATATTGCAAGATGTACACTGGTGCGAGGGGCTAATGGGCTATTTCCCTTCATACTCCCTTGGCAGTGCTTTGTCGTCCCAGCTAATGTATTGCATGGAAAAAGAGATGAAGGTGTATGAACTTGTAGAAAAAGGCGATTTTGCCCCGATAACAGGCTGGCTAACGAAAAATATACATAGGCACGGGCAGATATATACACAAAAAGAAATAGTGAAAAACGCCACAGGGAAAGATTTGGACGCACAACATTATGTTGACTATTTAACAGAAAAGTTTGGGTAAGCTCGAAAACCTAGCGGAAGCGAGATTTTGAACAGGATTCAACTTAAAAATCGGTAAACGGTTTTTAGGTTGAATGCCTTAGGTGGTTGTTTAGCCTAAAAATGTTCCGGTTTAAAGTTAAACAACTATAGATTGAGGTAATACTATATATGGGCAAAGTGCATAAAATTTATTTTGATGCTTGCTGTTATAATCGGCCTTTCGATGATTTAAGAAATGACAAAGTGCGACTTGAATCAGAAGCTATTTTAATGATTTATGGTATAATTGGTGCAGGAGATTTTGAACTATTCTCTAGTCGCATGATTGATTTTGAGTTGAATAAAATCAAAGACATGAGCAAAAAGATGAATGTAACAGCCTTTTATGAATCTATAAAAAGTGAAACATTAAAATTTTGCGACGAAATAGAGATTGTTGCCAGTGCTTATGAAATGCACGGTATTGGATATATGGACGCTTTACACATAGCTTATTGCCAACAATATCAGATAGACTATATGCTTACCACTGATAAAGCACTTATAAATGTAGCGAGGCGTGTTGGAATTTCATTTAAGGTAGTTAATCCTTTGGAATTTATTATGGAGGTGTTATGATGATAAGTGCGATGGAACTGAAGAACATTGAAACAATAAAAAGGGAGGGGCTAGCAGCATTGTCTGCAAAGTTAGGCCCTGTTGGAATGGTTCATTTTATTCGCCTTTTTGAAAACGGAAATGGCGATTTTACAGAAGAACGTAAGAAACTTTTGGAAGAAATTGAAAAAAAGGAGATTTTAGAATTTCTGAAAAGTGAAGGTGAGATGTGAACATGGCAAATACTAACGGCGTACTTGCCGAAAACAATGGGCATTTACTTTTTTGCGAAATATCTGCAATGATTGAAGAAAATCGCCGTAAAATTTATGCCCATGCCAGTGGTACAACGGTTTTGCTATTTTGGCAAATTGGACGACGTATTAACCACGACATATTGGAAAACAAACGTGCCGATTATGGCAAAAAGATTGTGTCGCAAGTTGCTACACAATTAACAGAACGATACGGTCGAACTTTTGAAGGACGAAATTTACGCCGCATGGTGCAGTTTGCGGAGCAATTCCCTGATTTTGAAATTGTGTCGCCAGTGGCGACACAATTGAGTTGGTCACATATTGTTGAAGTTTTGCCGTTGAAAACAGTGGAAGCTAAATTATTTTATTTGAACGAAGCTGCTCGTGGGCTTATTGGGAAAAGAGCTTTACGTGAAATGATTAAACGCAAAGTATACGAACGAAAAGAAATTGCCAACACGCAATTATCTGTCGATTCTAAAATTCCGCTCGGAACTTTCAAAGACCCCTATCTTTTCGATGTGCTTGGCATAAAAGATGAATATCTTGAAGCCGACATAGAAGAAGCCATTTTGCGTGAATTGGAAAAATTTATTATGGAGTTTGGTAAAGGTTTTACATTTGTCGAACGGCAAAAACGAATGATAATTGATGGAAGTGATTTCAAGTTAAACTTGCTAATGTATAACCGATATTTGAGACGGTTGGTTGCGGTGGAATTGAAGTTGGGCGAATTTGAGGTTGCTCATAGTGCGCAAATGAAGCTGTACTTAAAATGGCTGAACCGTTACGAACGGCAAGAATCCGAAAATGAACCCATTTGGATTTTTGTCAAGAGGAACTTTTTTGGACAGGAAAAACCCATAAGATAAGGCTTCATTGCTGCCTTGCCTTATGGGTTTTACCGTTGAAAATCTTGATAATTACGCTGTATGGGTTTTGGGTATGGCTGTTTGTTTAATGCTTACACTGTGTCATATAAGCACATCAAACAATGTCAAATTGCCATATCCATGCCTAATCATTTGGTTTACCGCTCTCATATCATACATGAGTTTTTCAGCTTCACATGTTTGCGTAAATACATCCCATAGTTTTTTGCTGTGTGGAGAACGGCAGCGGTAATAACTTTTATATCTCTGTCTGTATTGTGCTGCTATTTCGGGATAATGCTTTTCGGCTTCTTGATAAAAATAATTACGCTGCACATCAGCCATTGTGACAAGCGTTGAAATATAAGCATATTTTGCCCCATGATACTTTGCCATTTTCACAAGTTCTCGCACATTTTCGGGATTGTCCGTGATATACGGAATCACCGGGTCTATTAGGATACCGACTATGATATTGTTGTTTGCAAAATGTTCAACTGCTCTGAATCTGTCAGAAGCAGATGATACATGTGGTTCGATTTTTAGGCAAGTTTCATCATGCGCACACGATATCGAAAAATTTATACTTGCAGGGGAGTGTGACTTTATATCCTGTAATATATCTGTATCTCTTGCAACCAAGCTGCTTTTTGTGATGATACATATGCCAAAACCGAATGCGTTGATTAATTCCAATGCGTTTCTCGTAAGTTTATGCTCGGCTTCATTCGGGTTGTATGGGTCTGAAACACCGCCTGTAAGTACAACACCCGACTTTGCTTTCCTGCGGAGGTCATTGCGGATTATTTGCAATGCGTTCTTTTTTGCTCGAACATTGTCGAAGTTGTCGGTTTTTTCGTAGTAGCTGCTTCGGGCGTAACAATAAACGCACCCATGACTACAGCCGCGATAAATGTTCATGGCATACTCCGCTTGCAAGTAGTCACTACCCGGGCCGCCATTGGTTACTATTGTTTTAGCGTCAATAAGTTCCATAAATACCTGCATTTTTTATAGTTTTGGAATATGCCCATTGTCCATTGCATCGAATAGAACTTGCAGATTACGAGGGATTGATGACCACCAGTCAAGTCCGAGCATGTCTATTTTCTTTTTCAACTCCTTAGCAGTATTTTTATATGGTGCGCCTTCCAGTATTCTTTTCGTTTCTTCTTGGGTAAAGGACACTTCTATAACTTCTTGGTTTTCGTTCATGGGGCAACCGGCTTGGCACATCAAGCAATCATAGGGGGTATGATGTACATTGGTCGGCAGCCATACCGGGAAATCGTCGGTATTTTCATTTATTGCGGATAGGCATTTTTCATTGTCGATAAGGAATCTGCTTTCGTTTATGGCGTTTGTCGGACAGTTTTTAATGCAAATACTGCAAGCATCACATTTGCTTGATATGACAGGCTCACGCCATGTGTCATTTTCGCAAGGCATTTCCGTTGAAAAAGCCATTAACGCAAAACAGCTACCCATACCTTCGACATAGGCTATGTTGTTCCTGCCATATTCCGCCAAGCCGCTTTGAACGGCTATTCGTTTCAGCGGCAAGCGAGATTCTTTGTCTATTCTATATCCTTCTTTTTTCATCACAGCCCTCATATACCTCTCCGCTCTGTCCGTATTTGCGGCAACGGTTGAAAAAACATTGTATTCCTTTCCGTCAGCGATAAATTTAACCTTTGCATAAGCGGGGCGTGATACGGCGACAACTATAATCAATTTCATTTGTTCGGGAATCATTTGAAAACGGTACAGCTTATTTACAATATACTGCTGAAAACCGTTTAGTTCCGTTTCTTCTTGAAATTTCTGCAAGTCCTTTTGCAGCGTTTTTATACGCTGGACGGAAACAGCGGTTAGCTTGTCTCCTTTGTTTTCTGCAAGAGTTTTTAATTCATTAACCACCATGTAATAGTACACCGCCTAATATAAAGTTTGTACGCCAAACGAACTTTTCGCCTTACTATCTGCAAATGCTTATACTCTAACTGCTCCACTTTTGAAATGCTCTCGCCAGCCATCAAGTTCTTCTGCCGAATCCACTTTAAGCACTCCAAAGATAGCATGGGCAAACTCTACTGCGGCGGTTTCGTTTGCAGTTATTATCCCACCATCCAAAACCACTTGCGCTTGCAAGTAATTAACCTGCCCCCTGTAATCGTCATGCTCTTGGAAAAGCTCCAATTCATCACCAGTGTGCTTTACATTGTCAAGCAAACCGTGCCTGCCAAGGAAGATTGTGGCACCACATATTGCGGCAACCGGTATTTGAAAACCTAATACCTTTTTCACAAAGGAGGCAATTTCATTATGCGCTGCTTCTTGCCAGTTTGCGCCACCCGGCAAAATTAACATAGCGACGTTTGCAAGATTGCTGTACTCGCTAATTGTGTAGTCAATATTGGCTTGCAAGCCGCCCATTGACACCTTGGGTTCTTTGTCAGCCGCAATAGTTTTAACGGAATATCCGAAAAAAGCGTTAAGGCTTGCGGTTGCATATGCGGCTTCCCAATCTGCCCACTGGTCAGTAAGCATGAGTAGAATTTCTTTTGGCTGCATTGTGTATTCTCCTTTGCTGATAATATAAATGCTACTGTCCAGACGCATGACGGCGGCACAGGGTAGATAATCGAAATACCCTGTGCCATTATTATAGTATAAATGCCGCCATTTCTGCAAGAACGAATATTCGCTCATGCGTTGCGTGAGATGTGCCGTTTGCTAATCCCTCTCATGGCTGTACGACTTCTTCTTAGCCTTTTGCGGTGCAGGGTTAGGCTGATTATACTCCCTCTGTTTCCTTGCAAAATTAATTTTCTTGTCAATCTTAGCCTGTCTGATTTGCAGAATTTCCTCCAAGTCTGACGGCTTGCGGTCTTTCATATCGTCTACAAGCCATGCCACAACCCTTGTATCTACAATATCTCTAAGCACATCCTGTACCCTGTGCTTGATTTTATCCTTGTCGCTCCACCCTAAAGCAGCAACTTCGGAAGCTACAGCAAGATACAGACTTTGACAGCGTTGTAACATTGCAGTGTCCTCGGCACGGCTCTCCAATGCGGCAAGAGTGGTATCGCTGATTTTAGCGTGTTGTTTGGCAAGGTTGATAAGAAAATCCCAATCGTCTTTGAGCAGGGTAACTTTGCCGCCTGTAAAGTTGGGTTTGGCTTCACGGCTGATTTTGCTTACTCTGTCTAAATCGTCTTTGCGTGGTTGAAACTTCGTCTGCATATCGTTGAAGTTCTTTTTTTCTGCCCTAATATCAGCCTGTAGCTTGGTTTTGGTGTCCTGTAGTGTGGTCTTAGCATCTTCCAATTCAGTCACTTCTTTTTCAATTATAGCAACTGCATCAACCAAATGCTGATTATTGGACAGCCAATCGTCCTCAACATCTGCCCTTAACTCGCCCTTGATTTCATCAATCATATCGGGGTCGGCTTTCAATTCTTCCTTTGCTTCATATCGCAGGGCTTTGTATTCATCTGGTGTAAAAGTCTTGCCCCTGCCTTTGGTTTCTTCTGCTATATCAAGACCATATTTTCGGCAAAGTTCACGGATTATCTGCCGCTCCTGTATACGCCATGAGTTGATAGAATCCTTTGCCTTACCAAATCCCATCTGCTGTAAAGCCACAGATTGACTATTACGTGTTTCCAAACTGGACTTATAACCGTGGGCGACAGGCACATAATCAATATGCAAATGTGGCGTTTGTTCATCAAGGTGCAGTACAGAGTTAAATACATAGAAGTTGGGGTTACGCTCTGAAAATCCTCTTGCGTATTCATCTAAAATCTTGGCGGCGGTTATTCCATCGGGTGTACCAACAGCACAAGTATTTTTATCGCCGACACCAACTACAATTTCATAAAATGAGTTTTCCTTATTCGTGGAAGTGGCAACAACATCTTTACGAGCGTTGCCGAAAAGATGTTTGAAATAATCTTCAATTTTCCTGTCCGCTCGTTTCTGTTTTGTGTTATAATTGGATAAGGCTTCACCGAAGCATTTTTGATATGCAACATCTAAACTTTCTCTGATGTAGTAAATGTTGTCCTTAGTTCTGCTTGGGTCAACATTTTTATAGATGTGGATGCGGTTGTTGTGGTTGATTGAGCCTTTGCCTTTTGCGTGGGATATTCGTCTTTTGGTCATGGGTGGCAACCTCCTTTGGTTTTGGGTTTTGGTTTTAGCCGCCGGCAGGCCCCCTTCACCTTTGATATGCCCAGCGTAAGCGGTAGGGGCATGTCAAAGGTGATAAGGGGTTACTTTTGAAAAAAGTAACAAAACCTGCGGCTCGGCGTGAGTGCAGGTTTTGAGGGGTATGTGCGGTTTGCGGTTGTCGATTGCGGCTATTGCCGCTAATTTGTGTTTTGCTGTGTGGGCAGTTGATTGTTCTGTTGCGCATTGGCTTGATTGCTTTGCCCTGTGTGTGGCTGTTGATTTTGTGCCGTTTGCGATTGATGATTTTGCGGTGTTGGTTTTGCGTGGTTGGGGGAAGTGGCGTTTTGGTTTTTTGCGGAAGTGCCGTTTTCTGTTTTCGCTGATTTTGTAATTTCTGATTTTGCGGAAACGGCGTTTTCTTCTTTTTCAGATTTTCCGCTTTCGTCAATCTTTCGTTTCGCCCAACTTGAAAAAGCAACATCATCAGAACCGCTTTGCAGAATTTCAAACAGCTTGAATTTTATGCTGTCCACCTCTTTTGAAATGGTAGTTAGTTCTTGCTTGGCTTTATCAAAAGCCTGTTGCCTTTTTTCTTTGGTATGCAAGAGTTTGTCTAACTTGGATTGCAGTTTTTCAGCTTTCATTTTTTTGTTGGTGTCCATGTTTTGATTCCTCCCTGTGATTTTATTTTTTTGTGATGAGGTAATAAAAAGTTACCTTATCGGAAAAGGGTATACTGAAATGTAATACCCTCTATTGTTTTGTTGTGGCAACTTTGAGAAAAACAAAACCGCAATTCTCAACTTGTTAGAGTTAAAGAATTGCGATTTATGGCGGGTCATATTTTCAACTGCTCTTGCTGTGGTGCTGATAATGGCGTGGGTTTCAAAAACTCCGGCGGTATATCGCTGTCGGTATCGGTAACATTTGATATTTCTGTGAACCATTCCTCGGAAGTCGCAAATTTATCTACATCATCTACATCATCTACACAAACCGCATAATTACGGGCTTTATCGAATGTAGATGATGGTGTATTTAATGTAGATGAATCTGCATCTACACTGCCATCTACATCATTTACATAATCATCTACATTCGCCAAACTCTGATTATTACAGGCTTTGGGCGGGTGCGAATGTAGATGTGTAGATAATGTAGATGATTTTGAGTGTTTTATGGAATAGCGTTGTCCGTCTGGCTTGCGTGGCATAATCTTGGTGATATATAGCCCAATTGATTCGAGATTACTTTTGATGTCGTTAAACTTCTTGGCAAGCACGATTGCATTTTTGGGGTAATACTTATCGCTTGTGCTTATGCCGTGGTCGAAAGCTATTGATAGCAGTTTGTTGTAAAGTTCGGAGCATTTACCAGACCAATATTCTTTATCACGCATAAACTCAACAATCAGCGTGGCTACAGGGTCGTTGGCTATTGCTTCTTCGTTTTGGATTTGCCTGTTAGCGGCGTATTCGTAAAGGAATATTTGCCCTAATCCCTCGCCCAATGCTTCACCGATGGCATAACCCCAACGCGCGAAGTCTGCCATTCGTGGGAGATTGCATAGCTTTACAGTCGGATATATCGCCATTGCTTTTGATAGAGTATCGAAAATGCCGCCTAATATCTCCGCTCTGTCGGCTTCAAAGTTCGCCATTATTTCTGTTAATTCCTTGCGTTCTTTGTCTTTGATACGCAAGAGTTCAATCAGAATCGAACGGTCGAGCAAGTCTGCTCTTTTGGCTACATTCTGAATACCGTTGATTGCAATGCACCTCTGAAAAGTGAATATCACATCTTCCGAATTTGTGTTCAGCTTGCGTTGCTGTATTCCCCCGCCTGTAATCGCCCTGCATAGTGTGTCGCTTACTTCATCACTGATAAAGCTGACATTATCGAAAGGCAGTAGCCAGTGACTCATTAGATTTACAGCCAATGTCCGTTGATTGCTTTGCAGAGTTAATGTTTCCAATGATGATGGGTCGATAAGGTTCTTTAATAATTCTGATGCGGTGCTTTTGGCCGCTCCCTTTTCGCTGTGGAGAATGATTGCGGAGTGCGGAATGTTCGGCACAAAACAGCTTACAAGCCAACACAGAAACAGAGTTTTGTTGTCTTTGAGATTGACGTAGTTTAAGATTTTATTGATATTGCCGTTGCCTGTCGGTATGGTCTGCGGTGACTGGTGACGGAAGCGGTTAAACATAATAGGCGGCTCGTTCTCAATGTTCCACCCGGATTTTGTGATTTTAACGGCTTGCCATTCGCTATTGGTGAGGTCATACCAAAACTCTCCGTCACGCTCTGCCACACGAACGGACAAGGCAACAGGGTTTGGATTGTCATACATAGCCTTTGCGGAACACGCTCCCAAAACTTGTTTAATAGCGTCATTGCTGATGGGCTGTCCGTAGGCATTGTAGAATAATCCGATTAGCCATAATTCAAAGGCTCTGCTGCCGATTGACATTATCTCGGTGTGATTGTTTACTTTCATAGCGGAATATAAGTCTTTCACATCACTATGGAAAAATGATGCTCCGCTTTCTTCTACAAGAATCATGAGCATATCGGCTTTGGTTGGCTTGCCGCCGCCGCTTATTTTGCCGCCGTTTTCGCCTTTAGACTGTCTTTCGCCTTTGTATTCCGTAGCGTTGGCTATCAAGAGTGATACTGCGGCTTTTCGTTGCTCCTGTGGCGTGGCTTCTATTAAATCCGATATGTCGTAGCCCTGCGGTAGTTCGGTTTGTGGCGTGTCAGTATTTTCAGACTGTGCCTTATGTGCCGTGGCAAGGTCAATCAAATATATATCATCTGCCTTGCCCACAAGGGATTTTGCAACAGCTTTAGCGTGGTTTTTGCCTGTTTCGTCATTGTCTGCGATAATATAAACACTGACTACGCCTGTTAGCATATCGGAGTATTCTTTACGCCATTTCCCTGTTCCCATAGGGCAAGTAGTGGCTGTGAAGTCTAATTTTGCAAGGGCTTCACAGTCTTTTTCACCCTCGACAATAATAATGGGGCGGTGTTCTTCGATTGCCTTTGATACGGCTTGCAGATTGTATAATATCGGCGTTATGCCCTTGAACACATCTTTATAAATATATCCACCGGGCTTGTCGGGGTCGGGTCGGCGTTGGCTGAAACTTTTGGGATTGTAGCGAATAGTGCTGTGGACGATATTTCCGTCCATGTCCTTGTAGTCATAGACGGCGGCTATTTCACGCTTGGGCTTGCCGTTGTCGTTATTGTTTGGCGTTGGGCTTTCTTCTATAAATAAGTCTTTCATTTCAAGCCCCATAGCCGCTACAATGCTCTCTTTAGAACACCCTGCATGGCAATGTAACAGGATTTTACCCTCTTTCTCGCTGATGGCAAGACTTGGGGTTTTATCCTCATGGGCAGGGCAGAGGGCGGTGTGTTGGTTGCCGTTGCCCTTAACGCCTTTGAGTCGTTGTAAAATGTCATTTATCCGCATTGTTGAACCTCCCCTTGTTGACCGTCTGTTTGTAAATAGTCGCTTGCTACAAGCCTTAAAATCTTATCTTCTATACTCTCGTTGCTTTTGCCGCTAAAGGCTACAGAAACAACAAATGTCGTATTGCCAATTTTACGGCTGAAATAGCTTTGTGCGGCGGTTATAGCTGTTGCGGTTGCTACTGCTGTAACCGTTGTGTCACCTGTGGCGGTTGGGTTTGTTTCTGTGATGATGTTTTCTCTTATCATTCAATCTCTCCTTAAAATTGTAGTAGGAGTAACCTCACGCTTAACACGCAAGATTACTCCCCTCACTATTAGGAATTTCAGATGGGGTTTTCGGAAGTCTTTTTTTGAAAATCTGAAAAATATTTATGCAAAAATATCTGTTGGGCGTGGTATAATTGACGAAAAGCAAAACCACCTAAGTCGTTGGAGCGACAAAGGCGGCTGTAATACTGCGGTGCTGTGTGATGCTGTTTTTGGTTAGGCTATACCGCTATTTGAGTATCTTCCGAAACACTCTTTGCAGAGAGTGATTCAAAAGAAGTACCCGCAAGAATCTTGGCACGTTCGGCTTCTTCTTTGGCTAATCGTGCCGCTTTCTTTTTTGCATAAGCCCTGCGGTCAATCTCACGCTCATGCTCTAATTCTTCGGGTGTCATAAGGCGGCGTGGTTTTCGTCCTCTTGATAGTGTTGTCGGCAGTTCTTCCACTACTTCATGGGGCAGTTCAAAGTTACCGATAAAGTTAAGGTAAATATCCACTTTCTGAACACGTCTGCCAGTGCTTTTGTCAGCTTCGTGGATTATAACTTTTTCGATAAACTCGTTTAGGAGTATTGGCGTGAGTTCCTTGAACTCGGTATGTTTCTTCACCAGTTCCATAAAGCGGTCTGCCCTCACGCTGTCGGTGTTGAATGTGTCTATTTCAGACTGTAGCCGCTCTATATCGCTGTCGAGTGTGGTCTGCTCTGCATCATATCCTTTGAGTAAATCTGTAAAATGATTTTCGGGGATTTTCTCAAGGGCATATGATTCATACAGCTTTTTAACGAGTACGCTTATTTCATCTCGGCGGCGTTTGGCTTTGGTTAGCCGTTTCTTGTTTTCCTTGACTCCTGTTTCTTGTTGCAGTACGGATGCTTGGCGGACACGTTCTATAAACTCCGCTTCGTTGGTTAATGCGTATTCGCTTACTCGTCTGATTGTGTCCAGTATCAACGCTTGGATTACCTCAACTCGGATATAGTGGCAAGTGCAGCTGCGTGTTGAGTGGCGGTAGCTTGAACATACATACTCGTCATGAGGCTTGTTCTCCCTGCCTGTTTTCCCTAGCTTGTTATACATTTTATGTCCGCAATCTGAACAATAGAGTATGCCTGTTAATGGATTGGGTTCGCCTGTGACTTTCTGCGGTCTGCGGCGTGTTTCACGCAAACGCTGTACAACTTCCCATTCTTCCTCGGTGACTATGGCTGGTATTGCCCCCTCGAATACAAGTCTACCATCTGGGTTGGGATTGCGTTTCTTACTCTTGTAATTCTCTTTGGTGGTCTTATTAAGGATTTTGTTACCAACGTATTCCTCTTTGGACAATATGCCTGTAATAGCACCTACTGACCATCTTGTGGGGTTTGATGTTGGCTTGCCGGGCATACCTGCTCCTATACTGCTCCAATGGGCAGACGGTGTTAATATACCCTCGGTTGATAGCTCATTTGCAAGCTGTGTAGGGCTTTTCCCTGCTATAATGCCAAGATATAACCGTTTTACAATCGGTGCGGCTACTTCGTCCAATATCCATTTTTGGCGGTCTTGTGGGTCGTGTAGATACCCATAAGGCACAGCACCCGAAACATGGTAGCCGTTGGCGGTTCTTGCTCCGAATATAGCTTTTATTTTACGGCTTGTATCTCGTGCTTGCCATTCGTTTATGATGTTACGAAATGGGGCGAAATCGTCAATTCCCTTGTCAGAATCTACGTTGTCGGTAATGGCGATAAACCTCACGCCATTTTCTCTGAATTTCTCCATTAGTAACTCCACCCTTAAAAAATCCCTGCCAGCCCTTGACATATCCTTACAAAGCACCGTTGATACCGTACCTTTGTCCACTTCATCAAGTAGTTTGCTCATGCCGGGTCTATCCCATCGAGTGCCGCTCCAACCGTCATCAGTCAGATGCACAAGATTGGTAAAGCCGTGGCGGCGGGCGTATTCTTCGAGAAAAGCCTTTTGATTTTCGATTGATAGTGATTCGTTGGCTCTTTCGTCCTCTCGGCTTAGACGGCTGTACAAGATGGTTTGCTTGGCTGTGGTGTTGTTGTTTTGTTTGGTGTTTGACATTTAATCCCTCCAGTCATAGTATTGGATTTGCGGTTCAGAGGTTATTTTCACCCCATATATGTGAGGTTGCATACTCTCAATGTGGGCTTGAATACTCTCTCTACATATAGGAGAAATAACAGGGGCAAATCGGAACTGTATTAAAATCATTTTTTGTGATGCTGTTTATGATTTTTTTCAGCCGTTGTTTTCTCCCTCTATATATAGGAAAATAACAGGGTCATTTCGGAACTCTTTTTATGTTACATTTTTGTTACATGGCTAGTGCTGTATCTGCCCTCATATATGGCCTATTTGAATACGGCATAGGCAGGGGTAAAATGTTCCTTGATCCGATGTTATTTTTCCTCGCGCAAAACCTACCTTGATTGTACAGTCCTTTGGGATTATTTTGTGTGCAAGCGGCAACCACCGTGAGAAGATAGAATTATTGGAGATGGATAAAGATGGTATAATGGTTGCGGAATATTGGACAACTTTGCCACCGAAAGCCGAGTTTGAACAAAAAATACAAACAATACTTGTTGAAACCCGCGAGCGGATGGCACAACGTAATTTGTTGACTGCCGATGAAGCGAAAATAACCGGGGAAGAATAGGCTGGGAAGGTAACTTTCGCAAATCAAGAGATTGATTTAAAACAGAAATGCTGTGGAAATGCTACAGAAATGCTGTCGAAATATTTTTCTAATGCGAACTATGAAACTCTCTATGTCACCCCCGATGTCACCCCCGATGTGTGACTCTATGTGATACTTTATGTTAGAAAAAAATAGAAAAATCTGAAAAAATCCTGGGATTGGAAAGATAGATCAGAAAGATAACCTCATTATACAGTATGCTCAATAACGAAACAAGCTGAAAATGTCCGAGTGGAGCGTATCAACTTTTTTTGCTACACCCCAACCAAAAAATTTTCGGAATAAATGTTGACATATGCCTAAAAACTATGGTACAATTGTCGGGACATTAACTTTAAGTGTTTGGTTTGTTAAGGAGAATTTGTTGTGGAAAAATTTGAGTACAAGACGTTTATCTTGAATACTACTAACAAGTGGGGTTCTGTAAAACTAGACTCTTCGGAAATTGACACCGCTTTAAATGTACACGGCAAGTCAGGTTATGAGTTGGTTAATATATTTCCTGCTAGCAAGGGTTTTGGGGAATCGGGCCAACTTGTATGTATATTCAAAAAACGGATTGGGATTTTGTAGCCCCATTTAACTTTGGAATGGGATGTTTTTGAGTTGGGTGGCTGTATCTTGAAAATCTGTCAGTTTTTTAGTTTGGATTTAAAATGGCTATATAGGGGTATGATGTAATGGTAGCATTCCGGTCTCCAAAACCGTCCGTGAGGGTTCAAGTCCTTCTACCCCTGTGAAATATGAAAATTTCTGTTATAGAGGCTGACAGCGATGAAAAAAATATCTATATTACAATTTTCGTCCTTGAAATTGGCTTTTAAAGCTGTTTTTGAAGGTTGTGGATTGTATTAAAGTTGCTTTAGGGGTATGATGTAATGGTAGCATTCCGGTCTCCAAAACCGTCCGTGAGGGTTCAAGTCCTTCTACCCCTGCGAAATAAAAATATGGAGGTGAGTAAGTATGAAAAAAATCGTAAGTGTTTTACTTGTCTTAGGTTTTATTTTTGTTGGGTTTCAAGTTCTACAAGTATATGAAGAGCGTGTCGTAGAACCTCGCACCGTAGAACCCTTTGCCGTAGATGTATCTCTTTTAGATCTGTCAAATGCTGGCGAACACGTTTCTTCTCCCCATGGTAAATATTTGGGGTCAGGGGTTTCTCCGTGTGGAGTACCATTTAGTATTTTCAATCCCTACCATAGAGAGGGTCCTATAATGGGCGAAGTGTTTCGACCATAGGGGCGATGGAGCTATTATAGCTTTTTTGGAGGTTTTTTATGAAAGTTGTATTTTTGGTATTTTTGTTTGTTACTACGCTTACGGCAGGTGTTTTTGCTGCACAAGAACAATACTTTTTTGATGAAATTTCTAACAGAAAGAATAATGCAATACAAATCGCTGAGACATGGCTCTATGAAGAAAGGGGATTGTCGGCGGAACAGGTTGTTGTTGAGGCAAGTTTCAGATATCCTAGGTGGTTTGTTGTTTTTAAAGACTTTTACGACGAACAAGAAATATTGGGGCAAGTAAATGTGGACTTTTATACCGGAGAAACCACTTATGTTCCTCTATTTGAGCAAGTTCCGCTGTTTGAATTTATCCTTAATGAGAGTGTGATAAGTGTAGTCGATAACACTCATTTTTTAGCGATTGCAAACTCTCACCTACTTAGCAATGAACACGAATACGTGCCCTCAGTCACTTTACATATAGAAAGTGCCGCTAAAATCATAGGAGCCATCGCACTTGAAGAAGCAGCGTTTTTAGATGCTTTAAGGTTAGAAATGATTTTTCTTAGCCGTCATCTTTTGGAACAGTGGTTTTGGAGTGCTTTTGTCTTTGAAATAGATGGAACAAATGCACTGATGCATATTGTAATAGATGGTGCTGATGGTTCTCTGATAAATGTTACTAAAGGACCGTTTACCGGATAAATAAAAAATGATATATGAAAAGGCTGTATCAAACATGCCCTCATGAAATCCAGGCTTGTTTTGGTGTACAGTCTTTTGTTTTATATAAGGTTTTGTATAGGGAAGGGAGTAGTAAATTATTATGAAACACAGAGCAAAAACTCGTGTGGTAAATGTGGGTGGTGTAAAAATAGGCGGGGATAACCCCATTGTAATACAGTCCATGACTAACACAGACACACGGGATGCCGTGGCGACTATCTCACAAATAAATGCACTTGCAGACGCGGGTTGCGAGATAGTGCGGGTTGCTGTTCCGGATATGGATGCAGCTTCCGCCATAAAAGATATAGTGAACGGCATACATATACCCCTGGTTGCAGATATCCACTTTAACTATCGTTTGGCATTAACTGCCATGGAAAACGGTGTGAATGGGCTGCGTATAAACCCGGGAAATATAGGCGGTAAAGATCGCACCAAAGCTGTGGTGGAGATGGCAAAGAAAAAAAACATCCCCATGCGTATCGGTGTAAACGGCGGTTCTTTAGAAAAGGACTTGCTTGAAAAATATGGTCTTACCCCTAAAGCTATGGTAGAAAGTGCATTAAGACATGTGAAAATTTTGGAAGAAATGGAATACAATGATATAGCGATTTCCCTTAAAGCCAGCACAATACCGCTTACAATAGATGCCAACATGCTAATGTCCCAATCTTGTGATTATCCCCTTCATTTGGGGATCACAGAAGCCGGCACTGTGAAGGGCGGCAGCATAAAGTCTAGTGTGGGGATTGGGGTTATGCTGTCCCAAGGCATTGGTTCTACCATCAGGGTTAGCCTTACCGGCGACCCTGTAGAGGAAATTTATGTAGCAAAGGAAATATTGAAAGCCCTGGGGTTGCGTCGCTTTGGTGTAGAGTTTGTGTCTTGTCCAACATGTGGCAGAACCGAGGTGGATCTTATCTCTATCGCTAACCGTGTGGAAGAGCTTTGCTTAAAACTTGATAAAAACATACGGGTGGCAGTAATGGGCTGTGTTGTAAACGGCCCCGGAGAGGCAAAAGAAGCCGATATAGCAATTGCCGCAGGCAAAGGTGAGGGGCTAATTATAAAAAAAGGGCAAATCTTACGCAAAGTGCGGGAAGATATGTTAATAGAAGCCCTCATGACCGAAATAGAAAAAATGTAGGTTAAAAATCAGATGGGGCGTGTTGATTTATGAAAAAACTAATAAATAAAAAAGATGTACTGTTTATAGGGGGAGTGTTGCTGATAGCTTTTGCTTTTTTTGCTTGGCAGCACTTTTCAATTGGGGAGCCGGAAGAAGGCTCTCGTATATTTGCTGAGATAACTATCCATGGACAATTGGTTTACATAGCGTATTTAGATGAAGGTTACGATCGTGAATTTGTATTACCGGAGCATCCCGGTGTACGATTTGCCATACAAGATGGAAGGATAGCGTTTGAATCTGCGGATTGCCCCGATCAAGTGTGTATATTGATGGGGTGGCAAGGGGTTAGCGGTTGGGCGGCTTGCCTTCCTAACGGTATATTATTTATTGTACACGGAGCCGCTACAGATATAGATATAATTTCACAATGTTGTACCGACCCGAGCTTAGCTGTTGCGGTTAAATAAAAACTCAACTTTTTAACATTCCCTATAGGAGTAACTACCATGAAAAAAATTCTTGTTATAACCGCCATAATTCTTTTTTTCGGAAAAGATGTGTTGGCAAACGATTACTACTTTACGGAACAACCGCTTACAATTGGGCCATATTATTTGCAGGGTACTCTCACAATGCCTTATAATGTAGAGAACCCCCCTGTAGCAATATTGGTGTGGGGTACCGGTCAGGTTAACAAAGATGGGGCATATGGCGGTATAGTAATGTTGAGGGATCTTGCTCACGGTCTTGCAAAGCAGGGCATTGCAACGATACGTTACAACAAACGTTATTACCAACATCCTCCGATTCCTCGCAATATGACTTTGCAAGACGAAATATTACAAGATGTAGACTACGCAATATTAAAAGCCTACAATAATCCGTATCTTGGTGAAATTTATATAATTGGCTTTAGCCTTGGGGGCATCCTTGCTCCAACTATCGCCTACACAAATGCAGAAAAAATAGTTGGGTTAGTATCAATGGCAGGTTCCCCTCGCCCTGCTCAAGATATTATTATAACCCAGCGGTACATGATAGCCTATATTGCTAGCTTGCAAGGACATGAAGTGTCGCCGCAACATGTTGTGGATGCAGTAAATTTTGCAACATCATTGCCTCTTTTTCTTGTGCCTGCTGTAATGGAGCAGTTAATGGGCAATATCGGTATAGATTTATATTATTTTGGCTTCCCCCTCAGCTATATACTTAGTTTAGCTACAGTTAACAATAGAGCCGTATTAGAGCAACTGAACATACCTATGCTGATTCTCCAAGGGGATCAAGATCTTCAGATTTCTCCTGTATACGATTTTGAAGCCTGGAAGTATGCTTTATATAATCATGATAATACTCGGTTTATAATGTATCAAGGGCTAAACCACTTTTTTACTCCGCACCTTCCACAGCACGGGCTTTTTCAGGGGAGGCAACGGGCAAATATGTACGAGCAAGTTATTGTAGATATTGGCGAGTGGATAAATGAAATTAGTGCAACAGAATTTTAGAGTTAGTACCCCTAACGATGGCTATTTATGCTGAAAACAAAAGGCTGTTTTCAATATAAATAGCCACAGTATCGATTCGTGTCGCAACAGCTGAAATTATGGAGGCTCACAGAAAAATAATGAAAGAAAAATTTTTGCATATAATAAAACTCATAACAAAACCCCGCATTACCCTTAGTTGGCATGTGTCCTTGTGTGTTGTTGCTTTTATCGCTCTTTTTTTAACTTTGGTTAAATTTTATATACAGCCTATAGCGTTTACCCTGGTTGTGGATCATTTTATTACATCCAACTTCCTTACGCTGTTGCTAAACTATTTGCCAATTTTGCTTACAATGTTGTTGCTGTTTTTTGTGTTCAACAGCATTGTCCTTGCCGCCGGGGTTGTTGGATTTGTGGTTATTTTGCTCAGCATAATAAACCGTTTTAAAATTGTACTGCGCAACGACCCTCTGTTCCCTTGGGATTTTGCCTTGGGGGCAGAATTTCTCGGCGTTGCTGCAAGTTTTCCCGTGTATCAATTTGTGCTTTTGGGGCTTTTTATTTTTCTCTCAATTTTTGCTATTATCCTCGGCTACTGCGTTGTGCGTACAAAAAAAATCAATGTCCATTACAGGATTGGTTTAGTTATTATTTGTGTTTCGGGGACTCTATTTATAAACTCTACTGTGTATCACCGCGAATCCCTGATTGCATCTTTGCCGGTAGCGGGAAATGTGTTTAATCAAATTAGCACATTTAACTCTCGCGGGTTTTTGTACAGTTTTATATTTTTTCATAACACCCAACGTATTAGCATTCCTGCCAATTTTGATCCAGCTCCCATAGAAGATATAAAGGCGGTTTTTGTGTCCGCCGATGTCACGGATATGGCAACACCTCACATTATAATGATAATGAGTGAGGCTTTTTCTGAAATAGCTATGGATGAGCGGTTCAACTTTGAAGGTTTTAGAGATCCCCATTATTATTGGCGACAAATTATTGCAAGAGATGATGTTATACACGGCAATATTGTCGTGCCAAACCTGGGCGGGGGTACGGGGGATACAGAGTTTGATGCATTAACGGCTTTTAACACTCGCGATTTGCGGGGGGTGCCTTATTCTTATATGTTGGTTACAAATTATTTTGAGGCTATTCCCCATTTGCTCGAGCCTTTGGGGTATCGCTCAATTGCTATGCACCCGGGGTTTAGTTGGTTTTACAACAGACAAAATGTTTTCCGCTTTTTTGGTTTCGAGCATTTTTACAGTATCGACTATTTTGAATACTATCATTTCAAGGGGCCTTATATATCAGAATGGGCTACAATGGATAAAATATTAGACATTTGGCACAGGCATTTGGAAGATTACCCCGGCGTTCCTCTGTTTAATTTTACGATAACCATACAAAACCATGGGCCGTATGCGGGGTTGTATGAGCATTTGCCGCCGGACTATGTGAATTTCACAACAGAAGCTAATTTTTCTGATCATGAAATATTACAGCTAACCCACTACTTTCACGGAGTGATAGACAAAGATGAGCAATTGTGGCGGCTGTTTCAATATTTTATGTATCATCCAGAGCCGGTGGTTATGGTATATTTTAGCGACCATTTGCCCGCCCTTAACATCGGTATTTACGATATACTGCATCCGGAGACCTATCCGATAGATAGATTTGAAAATATTACACGCCTGCATCAAGCTCCTTTTATGATATGGCAAAATCATGCAGCCGCCGCCATTACCCCATTGCAACAAAACCGCGAAACCCTTGCCATGCCCCAAGACATGGTAATAGGCTCAAACTTTTTGGGGGCATACACACTGGAGCTGTTGGGGTTTACCGGGCTTTCTCCCTTTTGGGATCATGTGAATTATTTGCGTACCCGGTTTGTGTCTGTATTGGAGGATCGCTCTCTTGCTATAGACGGAAGAATGTCGCTGGAATTTAGAGAAGAGGAATTGCAGGCACTAATTATATATAGACACTGGCAGTTTGATAGGATTTTTAATTAATTAGCTATAGCCTTTGTAAAATCAAATAAAATCAAATAAAACGCAAAAAGACAAAAAAGACAAAAAAATACAGTAGAATTTTAATTGTAATTTTTTGTCTTTTTTGTTTACTTTTTTGTTCTATCCTTGTTTTTTGTGTCGGTTTTTTTTGGAAAAAATAGCAAATTTTTTCAGTAATTTTGTACTAATTGCTGTTATAATTGAAGCAGTTTTAAGACTATAACTTGTTCAATAGTTCAATGGGGGTTTAAATAGTGATTCACAAATTAAACCTTTTTTCACCGCAAGGGCGGTTAAACTAACTTATTTTTTAGGAGGAAAACATTATGCAAGAAGCATTGGGAATGGTAGAAACAAAAGGGTTGGTTAGCGCGATAGAAGCTGCCGATGCCATGACAAAAGCTGCCAATGTAAATTTGGTAGGTTACGAAAAAATAGGTTCCGGGCTTGTTACCGTTATGGTAAGAGGTGATGTGGGAGCCGTAAAAGCCGCTGTTGATGCAGGTTCTGCTGCAGCAGCAAAAGTTGGCTCTGTTGTTTCCTGCCATGTGATTCCACGTCCTCACACAGACGTAGAAAGCATGTTGCCAAAAAATTTAGGATAATAGGGGGAACTGCGTAATATGGACGACAAGATAATAAACAAAATATTAGACGAAGTAATGAAAAAAGTAAATACAGAGGGAGCGAAAAGCTCTGCTCCTGCTACAGCAAACTTTCGCAGCTCTTCCATGACAGAGTTTGTTGGTACAGCAGTTGGCGACACAATCGGCTTGGTTATTGCAAGCGTAGATTCTGCCTTGCATGACGCAATGGGAATCGACAAAAAATACCGCTCCATTGGTATACTTGGAGCAAGAACAGGAGCCGGTCCGCAAATAATGGCAATAGATGAAGCTGTAAAAGCCACAAACACAGAGGTTTTATCTATAGAGCTTCCCAGGGATACACAAGGTGGCGCAGGTCACGGAAGTTTGATAATAGTTGGCTCTGAAGATGTTTCCGACGCACGCCGTGCAATCGAAGTTGCTCTAAAAGAGCTAGACAGAACGATGGGCGATGTTTACGCAAACGCTGCCGGTCATTTAGAATTTCAGTACACAGCTCGTGCAAGCCTGGCATTAGAAAAAGCCTTTAAAGCTCCTTTGGGTAAATCCTTTGGTCTTATTGTGGGTGCGCCTGCTGCAATTGGTGTGGTTATGGCAGATGTGGCTGTAAAAGCCGCAAATGTAGACGTTTTGGGCGTTGCATCTCCCGGGAAGGGGACGAGCAACTCTAACGAGTACATTTTAACCATTAGCGGCGACTCCGGTGCCGTTCGCCAGTCTGTAATAGCAGCCAGAGAAGCGGGGTTGTCTCTTCTTCAGGCTTTGGGTGGGCAAGCTAACAGCGTTACAAAACCATATATTTAGCTCATTAAAAATAGGAGGGTTTCATGAAGTCAAAAAGATTTGAGGTTCTTTCTCAAAGGATGGTAAACCAAGATGGTTTTGTTAAAGAGTGGCCGGAAGTGGGTATGGTAGCCATGGACGGACCCGCCGACCCAAAACCGAGCATTAAAGTAGTTAATGGAAAAGTAACTGAACTGGACGGCAAGCAAAGAGCAGATTTTGATATGATAGACACATTTATAGCGGATCACGCTATAAAACTTGGTCGTGCCGAAGAAGTTTGCAACATGTGTTCAATAAAAATCGCAAAAATGTTGTGCGACGTAAATGTTTCCAGGGAAGAAATAGTTGCTATTACCACAGCTATGACCCCTGCTAAAATTTGCGAAGTTATGTCTAAATTAAATGTTGTAGAAATGATGATGGCAATGCAAAAAATGCGTGCGCGTCGTACTCCTTCTATACAATGTCATATTACAAATGTAAAAGACAACCCTGTTTTGATAGCGGCAGATGCTGCCGAGGGTTCATACAGAGGTTTTTCTGAAATGGAAACTACTGTTGGTATAGCACGTTATGCCCCGTTTAACGCCATTGCAATATTGCTTGGTGCACAAGTGGGTAGCCCCGGTGTTATGACACAGTGTGCTGTAGAAGAAGCAACAGAGCTGGAGCTTGGTATAAGAGGCATCACAAGCTATGCAGAAACTGTTTCTATCTATGGTACGGAACCGGTGTTTATAGACGGTGATGACACCCCTTGGTCTAAGGCTTTCTTGGCTTCCGCTTATGCTTCTCGCGGTCTAAAAATGCGTTTTACATCCGGTACCGGTTCAGAGGTTCTTATGGGTTACGCCGAAGGTAAGTCTATGTTGTACCTGGAAGCACGTTGCGTGTTTATTGCAAAAGGTGCGGGGGTGCAAGGTTTACAAAATGGTTCCATAAGCTGTATTGGTGTACCCGGTGCAGTGCCGAGCGGAATAAGGGCTGTTTTGGCTGAAAACCTGATAGCTTCCTGCTTGGATTTGGAAGTAGCTTCCGGTAACGATCAAACTTTTTCTCACTCCGATATGCGTCGTACTGCTCGTTTGTTAATGCAGTTTTTGCCTGGAACCGACTATATATGTTCCGGATTTAGTGGTGTGCCAAACTACGACAACATGTTTGCGGGTTCAAATGTAGATGCAGAGGACTTTGACGACTTTTTAGTTATTCAACGTGATTTGCGTGTAGATGGCGGTCTTAGACCTGTTTCTGAAGAAGAGGTTGTTGCTCTCCGTAACAAAGCCGCAAAAGCGTTGCAAGCGTTGTTTAAAGAGTTGAATCTGTCTATAATAACAGACGAAGAGGTAGAGGCAGCCACATATGCACATGGTAGCAAAGACATGCCCAACAGAGATGTGGTAGCTGATTTGAAAGCTGCCGGTCAGATGATGGACAGAGGCATAACGGGCATTGATATTGTGAAGGGACTCGCAAAAGCTGGTTACCAAGACATAGCAAACAATGTTTTAAACATGCTAAAACAAAGGGTATCCGGAGACTATCTGCACACGTCCTCTTTTTTAACAAACGACTTTAAAATAGTGTCTGCTGTGAACGATGTTAACGACTACAAAGGTCCCGGTTCTGGCTACCGTTTAGAAGGAGAAAGATGGGAGCAAGTTAAAAATATTCCGGCTGCTGTAGACGCTAACGAGCTAGTTTAAACTTTTTAAAAGTTTAATGAGGAGGTAGAATATGCAGTTTGACGAAAAACTGGTTAGAGATATAATTAGCGAAGTTTTAAAAAACTACAATCTAGGTGGTGCTAATAGTGCTACAAGCACACCATCGAGATCTGTTAGTGCAGCTTCTGATATAAAATTTAGAGAGCTTGGCACACCAACCACGGGTGGGCCGGACGAAGTATTTATAGCTATTAGCCCCGCTTTTAGCTTAGGTCAAAACCAAACAATCAGCAAGCTACCCCACAAAGATGTTTTGCGGGAGCTTTTGAGCGGTATAGAAGAGGAAGGGCTAAAGGCTCGTGTTGTGCGTATTTCCCACTCTTCTGACGTGGCTGCAATGGCAAGCGCCGCCGCAAAAATGAGCGGTTCGGGTATTGCTATTGGTATCCAATCCAAAGGTACACTCCTTATACACCAAAAAGACTTGCCGCAACTTAGCAATTTAGAGTTGTTCCCTCAAGCCCCCCTCATAGATTTACCAACATATAGGGCTATTGCCAAAAATGCGGCAAAGTATGCAAAAGGTCAATCTCCGGAACCTGTACCAACCAAAAACGACCAAATGACAAGACCGAAATATCAAGCTCTTGCTGCGTTGTTGCATATAAAGGAAACGGAATATGTGGACCCTAACAAACAGCCTGTAGAGCTAGGTGTTAGTTTTTAATTGATTTGATTTAATTAAATTCAATACAAATTCAATTAAATTAAGTATAAGGAGGGCAAACGTGGATCAACTGGAAAAAATGATAAAAGATATGGTATTGGAGCAGATGGGCAAAAAACCTGCTACGTCGTCTGCTTCTTTGGGTGGTGGTTACACACACGCAGACTACCCCCTTGGCGAAAAAAGACCGGAAGTATTAAAAACCCCTACGGGGAAAAGTATAAATGAAATTACTCTTGATGGAGTTATATCCGGCAATATTACATCCCAAGATGTTCGTATAAGACCGGAAACGCTGGAAATGCAAGCTCAAGTTGCGGAAAGCCGCGGCAGAAGCGAGTTTGCATCTAATCTAAGGCGTGCTGCAGAGCTTATAGAAATACCGGACGAAAGGCTTTTGGAAATGTATATCGCCCTTAGACCTTACCAGTCTACAAAGCAGGATTTGCTAAACATGGCAAGGGAAATGAGAGAAAAATACAACGCCAATATTACAGCTTCGTTGGTAGAAGAAGCCGCTCAAGTGTACGAAAGCAGAGGCAGATTAAAGAAAGCCTAGTTATTATGGCTATTCCGCTTAGTAATGTTTTAAAAGGACAGCACTAAGCGGGATTGCCACATGAAAGGAATTTATAGAGAAGAAGCAATTCCGCTTAGCAATATTTAAAAAGGACAGTACCAAGCGGAATTGCCGTATGAAAGGAATTTATACAAATGTCGAAAATAATTGTTGGTATAGATATTGGGAACGCCACCACTGAAACTGCCTTGGCGAGGATAGAAAACAGTCAAACTACTTTTTTGTCGTCCGGCATAGTTGCCACAACCGGTTTAAAAGGCACAGAGGATAATATTAGCGGTGTGTTTGAATCCTTAAAAAAGGCGTTGGACAAAGCGGGGTTGGAGCTTAGCCAAGTTTCGGAAATAAAAATAAACGAAGCGGCACCGGTTATTGGCGATGTTGCTATGGAAACCATTACCCAAACAATTATTACAGAGTCTACAATTATTGGTCATAACCCAAACACTCCCGGCGGTCTTGGCATTGGTAGCGGCGTGACTATTTCTTTGGAAGATGTTTTGAGTGCAACCACTTCTCAAGATTATATTGTGATTATAGATAAATCAATTGACTTTGAGGAAGCCGCAAATATTATTAACCAAGCTACAAACCGCGGTTTTTCTGTAAAAGCCGCAATAGTGCAAAAGGACGATGGAGTTTTAATAAATAACAGGCTAAACACAAAAATTCCTATTGTAGATGAAGTAACATTTGTAGAAAAAGTTCCTATTAATATGCAGGCAGCTGTAGAGGTAGCCGCTGTGGGCGAGGTAATAAGCCAACTATCTAACCCCTACGGTATCGCTTCTATATTTAACCTTTCGCCGGAAGAAACGAAATATATTGTGCCGATAGCCAGAGCCCTTATCGGGAATCGGTCGGCTGTTGTGATAAAAACCCCGAAGGGGGATGTAACCGAGCGTATAATACCGGCGGGCCATCTTCAAATACAAGGTGAAAACCCACTCATAAACTTTAATGTCGGTATAGACAAAGGTGCAGCCGAAATCATGAAAGCAATAGAACAGGCAAGCCCTTTGGAAAATGTAAAAGGCGAGCCGGGTACAAATGCAGGGGGTATGCTGGAGCGAGTACGCCAGGTTATGGCAGAGCTTACTAACAGAGTACCAAGTGAGATACAAATACAAGATATTTTGGCGGTAGATACATTTAATCCCCAAAAAGTTGTTGGAGCATTGGCCGGCGAGTTTTCTATGGAAAGTGCTGTGGGTATTGCCGCCATGGTAAAGTCTGATAAGCTACAAATGGAGAGCTTGGCAAAAAAAATACAAGAGCAACTAAAAACAAATGTGAGTGTAGGTGGTGTTGAGGCAGACATGGCTATTTTGGGTGCTTTGACCACTCCCGGTGTAGATGTTCCCGTGGCGATTATAGACATGGGTGCAGGGTCTACAGACGCATCTATACTTACCGGAAAAGAAAAATCCGTTGCGTCCGTACATTTGGCGGGTGCTGGAAACATGGTAACATTGTTGATACAAACGGAGCTTGGGGTAAGTGCCGATTTAGCAGAAGATATTAAAAAATTTCCCCTTGCAAAGGTAGAAAGTGTTTTTCATGTGCGACACGAGGACGGCACAGTGCAGTTTTTTGAAGAAGCCCTACCGCCTCATGTTTTTGCAAGAACAGTAATAGTAAGAAAAGATGCGGGGGAGCTTGTGGGCTTTGTTCCTATCCCTGTTAATATTTCTTTGGAAAAAATAAAAAAAATTAGGCGAGAAGCCAAAACAAAGGTGTTTGTTGTAAACGCCCTTAGAGCTCTTAGGGCTGTATCCCCGACGGGCAATATTAGAGATATAGATTACGTTGTTTTGGTTGGTGGTTCTGCACTGGACTTTGAAATACCCCAGCTTGTAACAGACGAGCTTTCTCGCTATGGTGTGGTTGCAGGTCAGGGCAATATAAGAGCAACGGAAGGGCCTAGGAATGCTGTAGCTACAGGGCTTGTTTTAAAGTCTTAACTGAGATTTAAAATATGGAGATTTAGTAATGGCGAAGGAAACCGAAAAACCATCTATTGTAATTTGCGTAGATGAAAATTTTAATGAGAATCACACGTTGCAAAATATCCTTTATGGAATAGAGGAAGAGGATGTTTTTTTTCTTATAAAAAGCGCTACGAGTGATAGTGCGGTGGTTTTGGCAGCTAGAGCTGCGCTGGAATCACGCTTGGAAGTTGGAATTGGAATAGACAATATGGGCAATATTGCCCTTCATTATAAAAATATGAAAGAACCCTTGTTTTTTTTGAAATTTGGGATGGGGGTTCACGAAGATGCACAAAGGAGTTTGGGGACAAATGCGGCTAGGTTAGTGAAAGGTGTTCCCTTGATTGTGTAAATGTTATATAATGCTGTATAATGCTATATAATAAGGAGGAGTTATGAAAGCACTGGGATTAATAGAAACGGTAGGGCTTGCTAAAGCGATAGATGTGGCAGACATTGCTTTAAAATCCGCAAATGTTACATTGCTTGGCTACGAGCAAACAAGAGGCGATGGTATGATAGTAATAAAACTGTTGGGAGATATAGGAGCTGTAAACGCTGCTGTAAACGCTGCTGTAGAAGCCGCTGTTTCTCGCTATTCTGAAGGTGTCTATTCATCGAAGGTTATATCAAGACCCTCTGACGATGTAGCTAAGCTGGTGGAATCTATGAACAAGGCAAAAGAACAGAAACCGGAGCCTAATGAACAGAAGCCAGAAGTGGAGCCCAAGACGGAGCCTAAGGTTGAGGAAACTAAGCCTAAGATAGAAGAAGCAAAAATAGAAGAGCCTAAGAAACCAAGCTCTAAAAAGGGTTCCTCTAAAAAATCGGCAGTAAAGCCTGTGCCTAAACCCGAAGAAGAAAAAGAAGAAAAAGAAGAAACAAAAACAGAAAATCCGCAAGAGCAAAACTAAGGGGGTTTGAAGCATGGAACCGGATCAAATAAAAAGCATGATTAAACAAACAATCAAACAATCAATAGACCGTATCCCAAAAACAGTTGTGGGAGTTTCTAACCGCCACATTCATCTGTCAAAAGATGATCAAGAAATATTGTTTGGCGACAAGCCTTTGACCCCGATAAAAGAACTGTTGGCGGGCAATTTTGCTGCTGCAGAAACTGTAACAATAAACGGCCCAAAAGGTACCATCAAAAATGTTAGAGTTCTCGGGCCTTCTCGTAGCCACACCCAGGTAGAGGTTTCTCTTACAGACACTTTTATCCTCGGGATAAAAGCGAGTGTTTGTGAGAGCGGCAAGCTGGAAAAAGCGGTCGATATAACGATAACAAATCCCCTAAAAGGGGTAACGATAATAAGGAAAGCCGCCATTATTGCTCTTCGTCATATTCATATGAGTGTTGATTTTGCTAACAAGCACGGTTTTAAAGACAAACAAATGGTGTCTGTTAGGTTTTATGGTGAGCGGGGTCTTGTTTTTGACAACACACTGCTACGGATAGACAAAGATTTTACAGATGAAATGCACATAGATACTGATGAGGCGAACAGCGGTGGCATAAAATCCGGAGATATAGGGTTTATAGAAGTATGACAATACGAGATCTTATAAAAATAATAATTGTGGCAGTAGAAAGAGTGCTGTTTTTAGAAAATCTTAGAGTTAAAGCTATAGTTTTCAATAAAGAAAACACGGCTTTGGTTAATACTGCCATGGGCAAAATTAACACAAAAGGGGATGTTTACGAAAAAATCCCATCAAACGACGAAACAGATATTTTGTTTGATATTTTGTTTATAGACGAAATGCCTCTTAGGTATTACAGCAGTGTTGCTCTTGGTATGGGACACGACCCCTTTACATTGTTTGTGCAAAAAGCGTTGGCACAAAACAAAAAGATTGTGATCCTTAAAGAGCCGCAAAAAATCGAAAATAAGAATTACAAAATGCTTATTGAAAATTACAAACGCATACTTGTGTCTTATGGTGTTATATTTGCTGGGGATATTGCCGGTTCATGTACACATCCGGATATATACAGCTATGCTGAAAACTGTGGTAGTGTTTATGAGGGCAATGTGCTTTCTGCTACAGATATTTTGAATTTGAGCAAAACAACAAATATTATTTATATAGATGATACCACGATAGTTACGGCACTGGCTTATGAACAGGCGGCAAGTGTAGGGGTTACAATAGAAAAGAGGTTGTTATGATAATTGGTTTGGTAGTTGGTTCTGTTGTATCTACACAAAAAGATGAAAGCCTTGTTGGTTATAAACTTTTGGTTGTGCAACAGTTAAATATTAAAGGTGAGGTTGTGTCTAACAAAGATATGGTTGCTGTAGATTTTGCGGGAGCCGGAGTTGGGGACAAGGTACTCCTTTCTTCCGGCAGTAGTGCCAGGCAGAGTGCAAGAAAGGAAAAAGCCCCGATAGATTTGGCGATAGTTGGTATTATAGACACGATGGAAAACAATTATAGTGTTTAATGTTTAAATAAGGGGAGGTACCAAAAAATGAATATTTATACACGAACGGGGGATAGCGGTCAAACATCTTTGTTTGGCGGCACAAGAACAGGTAAAGACTCTCTAAATGTTTGGGCATACGGCACAATAGACGAAGTGAACAGTACGCTTGGTCTTGTCCGCTCATTGCTTAAAAATGAGCAAACACGAGATACAATTTTGAAAATACAAAAAAAACTGTTTGTGGTTGGAGCACAGCTTGCTTCTGATGAAAAAGGCACGTCCCTTTTAAAAGAAAAAATAGAACAAAAGGACATCGACGAGTTGGAAGCCATAATAGACAACTTTATTAAAGATTTTGGAGAAATAAAGGATTTTGTGATACCGGGAGAATCCCAACCTTCTGCTGCGTTGCATATGGCACGCTCCACTGTAAGAAGGGCAGAACGGCATGTGTATTCTCTATCAAAAGAAGGTTTTGTTTGCCCGCTGTTACTAAAATATGTAAACAGACTTTCAGACGCATTTTTTGCTTTGGCAAGCGAAGTTATTTACACAGAACTAATCACAACCATAAAAAACAAATTGGAGGATAAAATGGATTCTGAAAAAGATACTTTGGTATGGGAAAATATGACCCATGCAGCTTTAGAAGAAGCCAAAAAGTTAGGGGTGCATGTATCTGTTGCTGTAGCAGACATTAACGGGAACCTACTGCACTTTACTCGTTCCAGAAACGCGATTTTGCCAAGCATTGCTATAGCTGAAAACAAAGCGTATTCTGCTGCAACAATGAAAATGACGACAGAAGAGCTAGGTAACCTTTCCGCACCGTCTAAGCCATTGTTTGGCATAAACACCGTGAATCCAAAGCTGGTTATTTTTGGTGGCGGCTTGCCCCTAAGAAAAAACGGGGAGATATGCGGAGCAGTTGGAGTAAGCGGTGCAAGCGTAGCAGACGATATTAGAATTGCCCAAAGAGCTTTGGAAGCATTTGAGGCTTCAATATGAAAATATGGCCATTAAAGCGTAGTTTTTAAAAAAGGAGTGGAATTATGTTGCAAAACCCGGAAGCCCTTGTAAATGAAATTGTTAGCCGTGTTGTAGCTAATTTGAGTGGTGCGGAGCTGAAAAAACCCGCTCTTTGCGGCAACGGTATTTTTAGCGATATGGACCAAGCTGTAGAGGCTTGTGTTATTTCACAAAAGCAATATGTTAAGCTAACTCATCAAAAAATGGACAAAATTATTAATGCCATAAAACAGCTTGCGATAGATAATGCAGAACTTTTGTCGAAAATGGCTGTAGAAGAAACAGGCCTTGGGAACTATAACGACAAAGTTATTAAAAACCGTTTGGTTGGAGAAAAAACCCCGGGGTTGGAGGATTTAAAGTCGGAATCTTTTACGGGGGATAACGGCTTAACTTTGATTGAGCTTTCCCCGTTTGGGATAATCGGCTCCATTACCCCCACCACAAACCCATCGGAGACGATATTGTGCAACTCTATTGGGATGCTTGCGGCGGGGAATGGGGTTGTGTTTAGCCCTCACCCAAAAGCAAAAGAGGTTTCTAAAAAAACTGTGGAGCTAATAAATAAAGCTATAGTAGCTAATGGTGGGCCGGCAAATTTGGTAACAACCGTTGCGGACCCAAGCATGGATCAAGCAAAAAAGTTGATGGAACACCCGAGAGTGGATATGCTGGTAGCTACCGGCGGACCGGGTGTTGTAAAAGCAGTGTTGGCATCCGGCAAAAAAGCTATAGGGGCTGGAGCGGGGAATCCTCCCGTGATAGTAGACGACACAGCAGATATTGTAAAAGCCGCTGATGATATTGTGAAAGGTGCAAGTTTTGACAACAATATAGTGTGTGTGGCAGAAAAGGAAGTTATAGCCCTTAAAAGTATTTGCGATTATTTGATATTCCAAATGCAGGCTAGCGGTGCACATTTAATAACAACAGACAGTGATTTGAAAAAACTGGAAAACTTGGTTTTGGAAGGGGAGAAAAAATATCCCCACAAGGATTTTATTGGAAAAGATGCAAAAACGATCTTGCAAAAGGCAGGGATAGACCACAAACCAACAACAAAGCTCATTATAGTAGAAACAAAAAAATGCCATCCCTTTGTGCAAAGGGAGATGATGATGCCTGTGTTGCCGATAGTGCGAGCAGACAACATAAACGAAGCAATAGAAATGGCTATAGAGTTGGAGCATGGTTATAGGCACACTGCCGTAATGCACAGTAAAAATATAGACAACCTTTCTGCTTTTGCTAAAGCTATACAAACCACCATTTTCGTTAAAAACGGCCCTGCATATGCAGGTTTGGGAGTGGGGGGCGAAGGCTACACCACATTTACAATAGCAGGCCCGACAGGAGAAGGATTGACCGCTGCCCGCCATTTCACAAGAAAAAGAAGGTGTGTGCTGGTGGAAGGATTTAATATTAGATGATATTGATGTCTGAACACGCCCCTACATAAAATGGGAGAAAAAACATGAATTTACTGGAAAAAATACAGGAAGCCGGTATAGTAGGGCAGGGAGGAGCCGGCTTTCCTGCCCATGTAAAGCTAGATGCAAAAGTAGAATATCTGCTAATAAATGCTTTGGAATGCGAACCCCTTTTATTTACAGACAAACATATTATAAACAATTATGCCCACCAGATAGTTGAAGCGATTTTGGTTATAAAAAACCACTTAGATGCCCGGCAGGCTGTTATTGGCATAAAAGCAATTAATGCAAAAGAAGTTGCGGCTATGGAAAAAGCCATAAACGATTTGGATGCAGATGTGCAGATTCACCAAAGCCACAATTACTACCCTTCCGGTGATGAGCAAATGTTGGTTTACGATGTAACAAAGAGGACTGTACCACAAGGGGGGATTCCTCTAAATGTGGGGTGTGTTGTTACAAATGTCGGTACTTTGCTAGAGATAAATCGTGCTATTGGCGGAAACGGTGCAGTTACCCACAAATTTTTAACCGTAACGGGAGAGGTGGGGTTGCCTTCTGTTATAAAAGTGCCTATTGGTGCCAGTTTTACAGATTGCATAGCGGCTTGTCATGGTACACTTTTGACCAACTACAAAATTATAGATGGCGGTCCTTTTATGGGTAAGATATATAACAAAGAGGAGGAAAGCAATCTTTTTGTGCGTAAAACAACCTCTTCCATAATAGTGACAAAAGATGATAATAACATTAACGCAAAAATTAAAGATGCCAATTTAAAACAGGTTTTAAACAGAGCCAGAGCTGCGTGTATACAATGCAGAGCCTGCACCGACCTTTGTCCCAGGCATCTTGTGGGACACCGATTGCATCCCCATAAAGTGATGCGGGCTATGGCAGCCGCTAATTTTGAAGGAGAGAGCCTAAACTCCGAATATATTCACGAAAACAGAGAGCTGTTGGAAGAGGCACTCATATGTTGTGAGTGCGGTATTTGTGAAACATATGCCTGTCCAATGGAGCTTTTGCCACGGCAGATTAATGTTTTTGTGAAAATGCAATTTTTGAAAGAGGGGTTGAAATACGAAAACAGAAAACTACCATACCCGCCGCATCCCGTTAGGGAATATAGAAAGCCCACAGCTTATTCTATTTTGGCTAGGATGGGGTTGTATGACCTAACAAAGATAAGAGTGGAAAATTATATAGAACACACTCCCGCTGCTGTGCGTGTTTCCCTTAGCCAGCATATAGGAAAGCCCGCTGTTGCCGTTGTATCAAGCGGGGATATGGTAGAGGTCGGACAGCTGATAGGAAAAGCGGACGGCAAGGTTTCCGCCAATATCCATGCCGGAATAAGGGGGAAAGTGGTGGAAGTTGCGGATTATATCGAAATAGAGGGGGTGCGCTAATGGCACGGGTAACAGACACATTAGGTTTTTTGGAAACAACGAGTATAGCCAAGGGCGTGGAAATATGCGATACGATGCTTAAAGCCTCTTATGTAGATTTGGTTTCTGCAAAGGCTTCTTGCCCCGGCAAATACTATATTATAATATCCGGCGATGTATCCAGTGTTACCACATCGATTAACCAGGGCGTTAACATGGGTAAGGGGTATGTTGTTTACCACTCTGTTTTGTCGAAAATACACCCTAGTGTAATACAGGCGATAAATGTTGCAACAATACCGGAAAAAGTGCCTGCTCTGGGGGTTTTGGAGTTTTATTCCGTTACTGCATCCCTTATGTCTGCGGATATTGCGGTAAAAGCCGCCAATGTGCAAATTGTTGATCTCCGCCTTGGCACGGGTATTGGCGGAAAATCCTTTTTGGTTTTGGCAGGCGAGCTTACATCTGTAAGGAGTGCTGTTAGCTCCGCAATAAACTCCTTGGATAACGCCGGACTGCTTATTGGGCAGGTGGTGGTGTCAAACCCAAAACGGGAGCTTATTGAGAGTCTATATTAGAACGGTGCTAAATAAACTGAAATAAACTCATGGGTATCAAATATAGCAAATTAACTTTTCATTGCCCCTTTTAAATCAGACTTTTAAATCAGAAAAGTTAATTTGCTTTCCTTGTTTCAGCGTTTTGTGAAAAACAACGATAAAAATAAAAATCAAACGGTTTTTGGATGTTCTTTCATTTGTATGGTATGGTCAAACTGTAAATTTACTTTGTCGTGGCTTATAATAATATAAGCTGCTTTAAGCCTATTGATTTCCTCACAAAACACCTCTCGTGTCTCTTGATCGAGATTGTTTAACGGTTCATCAAAAATATACACATCGGCATTTTTGAGCAACCCTCTAATAATCGATAGTTTCTGTTTTTCGCCACCGGACAAGTTTGCTGCTCCCGGGAGCAGTTCATGTGAAACTTCTTTATCCAAAGAAAATAAGTTTAAATAATAGTCTATTCGGTCATAATCGTCTTGCGTTCCTTTTGTTACTATGCTCAGGTTGTCATTTATTGTTCCGGAAAAAAAGTATGAATCTTGGTCAACGTAACATATTTTATCGCGTATGGCGTTAATATCACACGTTTTGTAATGCATATCGTTTACATATATGTCGGCATCGCTAATGATGCCCGATATAATATTAGCCAAAGTGGTTTTTCCGGAGCCGTTTTTTCCAACTATTTGCAACTTTGAATCTCTTTTAATATCTATGTTAACTCCTTGGATTAACCCGGTATCATTGTAGCTGAAATTTAGATCTTCCGCTTTTATATTGTTTACAGATTCTATATGGTTGCCCGAAACATTTTCAAAATCGCAAAAGAAATACAAAACTTTTTCTAAAATTACGGGCATTTTTTTGAAGCTAACAAACAACTCGGAACATAGTTTGATAATGCCGCTAATGGGTAGCAATAAGCCAACGTACATTAAAACCTCGCCGGGAGTTGCATTGCCTTGCAAAAACATGTAGCCGCCCGCAGCAAACAACACCAAGATTGAAATATAAGTTAAAAAAGAGCTTCCCGTATCCAACAGAGTTTTAAGTTTTATATTTTTGTATTTTGTTTCAGTAAAATAATCCGTAAAGCGTTTATTAACTGCTGATAAAAATTGGTTGATAATATTATTGTTTTTGATAAAGCCATGGCCTTGTGCCATGTTCAGCTCATCACTTTTGCGTATCTCATTGTATTCCAGGGATTCGCTATAAAACAGCACTTGTTTTTTGCTTGATAGAATATCAAACAGTGATATTGGTATGCATAGCAATATAGAGATTATGCCGAGTGTTGTGTTTATTAAAAGCACGGGGATTATAAAAAACAAAGATACCATTACAGTTGCCACTGACGAAAACACTTTAAGCATTTCAGTATAAAACAACAATAAATTTACCTCCCAACGTGCGACCTTTGCCCCGGCTCCCATGGCGTTTGATTTTATGTAGTCCTTATCTAAAGACTTTGAAACTTTTTTTTCGTGGTATCTGTTGCTTACTTTGTAGCTGTAAATATAGTTAAATAGGTTAAAAACAGGTATCAATACAACGTTTGATGCAAATATGGCTATAATTAAAAAAATGTCAGTGCTTATTGCCGAAGTGTCCATTAGTAAAAGGTTATTTAAAAAATTGCCCAATACCCCCGCCGATAATATCCCCAATACAATAGGGGCAGCTTTTGAAAGTGAAGCCGCAACAATTGCTGTATGGTAGCTTTTTAGCCAGTCCAAAATTATACTTGCTTTCATAGACTTTTCATTATTCATCTTTACCTCCAAAAGCTATGGTACGGTTACAACATGCGATCAAATCGGCATTATGGGTAGCTATAATCATGGTCTTGTTACATTTCGCTATTATCCCCAATAACTTTTTTTCGGAATCATCGTCAAGAGAATTTGTGGGTTCGTCCAGTATTATACATTCTGCTTCACGTGTTAGACATATTGATAGCAACAGCTTTTTGCGTTCGCCACCGGATAATGTGTCTATTGTTTGTTTTTGCTCGAAATCGAAGCCCAACAACTCGGCTGTTTGCTTTATTTCGTGGCTGTTTTCAAAAAAACCGAGCGCTTCTTCTATTGGCATATGCAATAATGCATCATTTTGTGGCAAATATGAAACCAAGCGGTTTATATCTTCATCAGAATATTTTTTTACATCTTCGCCGTTTAGTTTGATTGTGCCTGTATAATCATCGTAATGATTCAGCAATAGTTTAACAAATGTGGATTTTCCTTTTCCATTGGGGCCTACCAACGCTATTTTTTCTCCTTTTATTACAGATGCCGAAAAGTTTTTCAAAATAAAATCACCGACACTATCGTTAGTATCGTAGCTAAACGAAATATTATCTGCTTTGTATAAGATATTATCTGAATTTGGGCTACCGGCAAATGTTTCTTTTGGTGAATATCCAACAACTTCCGCAATTAGAGGCTTTGCTTTGCTAAATTCAAAATAGCGCGGCAAACTGGTGTACATCCGTGATGTTGTACCAAAAAAATTGCCCGATAAAACAACGAAGATAACAGCAACATCAAGGTAAACACCTCTGTAAAGTACAAAAAAACCTATTAACGCATAAACTCCATACACAACAATAGAGTTGGCAGATTTATTTAATGCTTCTTCTTGACCAACACGTTTAAAATGGCGAGTATATACTCTTATTTGGTCTCTGTTGATATTTTCTAATTTATTTGTATACCAGGATTTTAAATTGAATGATTTGATGGTGAGTAACCCCCGAAAGGCTTCCAAAACGAAGTTGAACCACCTTAGCCCTTCGTTGTTAATAGCTTCATAATCACGCCGAACAAAATTTTTCACGATAATAGACGGGATAACTTGAATCAATGATAGTGCGGCAAAAATCGATGCCAAAACAGGGTCGTACACAATAAACACAATCATATAAACAACGCCTATTAAAAGCCCGGAGAATATATCCGGTAGCGTATTTTTATAAAATGATGCAACAGTGGGAAAATAGTTTTCCAATCGTAACTTAATCCCTGCCATACCGATTTTTTCTATATACGCTGTTTTGTTTTTTAGAACACCGAGATATACACGCTCTCTAAAGGCTTGCTCTTGGGTTTCCGCCATTTTTTCGCTCTTGTTTTTTAAAACAATAGATACTGCGTGATAGACAACAACATTTACTAAAAATATTGCCGCTAAACCAAATATTTCAAAAACATTGTCGTTTTGGATATAAGCCATAATTGTGGACATAATATACGCTATTACGAACAAAAAACCGGCTTCGATAATTCGTAAGCATGTTTTGATTATTATCACAAACGACATACCACTACGCATAGTTTACCCCCTTTACATATAGAATGTTTACCTCGTGCAACCTTTAACCCTGCTGTTAATTGTACTATGGTTTTCACGAATATATCAATACCCATTTCAAGGGTTATTTCGTCATATTTCCCCAAAAATCTTTTTTTGTCTAAATATTTATAATTTTAGCCTTGTTGTCAACAAAAGAAAAGGATTTTTGCGTGTTATCGATGTTTTTCTAAGGCATTTCTTAATTATTCTTAATTAAGGACAACGAAAAGCTAATTTGCTATGTGACACAACCCAGTTTACCAAGTTAAACAAAAAAACAAAAAACAGGGCTTGACTTATTTGTCGCTATGCCTTATAATTGTTCCAGTTTCGTGCAGCCGGGGAGTTAGCGGTGCCCTGTACCTACAATCCGCTTTAGTAGGGGTGATACTTGTTTTCGGTTTGCGTTTTGCAAGGTCTGCCTTGCCTAGCAGGTGTTGAAGTTCAAGTCTTGCGCAATAAGTCTTTGTGAACCGTGTCAGGTCTTGACGGAAGCAGCACTAAGCAAAGTAGCTTATGTGCCGCAAGGTCGCTTGGATGGAGCCGGTGAATCATGTTACGCTTGTGAAAGTTTGCCAACAGCGAGTGCACGAAACCCTTTAAAAGTTCGACTAAAACTGCTGATACTGTTTTCAGTTAAATATATCGAAAAAATTTGCGTACGGTTAGGTAGGTTGGGAGCAAATTTTTTCGTACTTTAAATTGGAAACCGTATGAATTTAGGAAGCTATTCCGCTTAATTTCATTTTGAAATTTGAAAATGGATGGAATTAAGTGAAATAGCTATATAATTAGGTTTTTCAATGTCACTCTACAGAAAATACCGGCCCAAAAACTTTTCGCAAGTTTTTGGGCAAGATCACATAGTAAAGACTCTATTAAACCAAATTTCTACAGGTAGCATTAGCCATGCCTATCTTTTTTGTGGTACTCGGGGAACTGGTAAAACGTCTGTTGCTCGCCTTTTAGCTAGGGCGCTAAACTGCGAAGACGCACAACCAAACTCTATCCCATGCAACAAATGCCGGGTTTGTGCCGATATTTTGCAAAACCGCAGTATGAACGTAATAGAGATAGATGCCGCCAGCAACAATGGGGTAGATAATATTCGAGATATTTTAGAAGAAGTGAAATATCCGCCAAGCACCGGAACGTACAAAATCTACATAATAGATGAAGTACATATGCTAAGCACCGGGGCGTTTAACGCACTCCTCAAAACATTGGAAGAACCTCCCGATCATGTGGTTTTTGTCTTGGCTACCACAGACCCCCACAAGGTTTTGCCTACAATACACTCTCGTTGCCAACGGTTCGAGTTTAGACGGATACCGTCCGCAGATATTGCTTTAAATATAGCACCATATTTAAAACAAGAAAATGTTGAGATTGAGCCATCTGCTCTTGCTCTTATATCCCAACTTGCCGACGGCTCCGTTAGGGACGCTCTTAGCCTTGCTGATCAAGCCATAGCTTTTTATGGCAACAGCACTTCCATAACAGAAGAAAATATAAGAACCTTGGTTGGTTCTGTAGATATTGCCACACTTTTTGAAATGACAGACGCATTGCTACAAAAAAACTCTTTAGCCACAATAGAAATTATTCACAAAATGAGTTTGGGGAGCAAAGATTATATTCAATTTGTAAATGAGCTTATCGCACATTTCAGAAATCTGTTGGTAGCAAATATTGTTAAGCAATCAAACCAGGTTTTGGATGTAACAAAAGAAACGCTGGAAAGACTTGTAAACCAAGGTAGTCAAGGTAGCATGTCTGTTTTTAGCGATTTTATAGAGCATTTTACCGAGCTTTTGCCCAAAGTCAGAAACGAAAAAAACCCAAAAATCCTGTTGGAGCTGGCTTGTATAAAACTTTGTGTACGAGAAGAAATACAAAAAGAATCACCGAAAGAAAGACAAAAAGAGCCGCAAAAAGAGCCGCAAAAAGAAAAACCGAACCCAAATCTATCAGACTCACAAGTTACAGAAATAACGCGTGTTGCGGAAAATGTAACAGATTTAAACGTATCGCCTTGGGAGAGTTTTGTTCAGCAACAGGATAGCATGTTAAAGGCATTGTTAGTTAAATGCAAGTTTATCCAAAAAGATGGTTTCTTGCAGATACAATCCGATAGCGATATTACCTATAATATTTTATTGACGAAAGAACAAGAGATTAAGGAAAAAATTGCTCGTTTTACAGAACAAAAAATAGATGTGAAAATTACAAAAGAAGGTGAAAAATTACCGCAATCCGGATTATCTCAAACCCAACAAAAGGAGATACAAGAAAAAATAAATATGACAATAGAATTTGTGTGAGGGTGGGTGTTATAAACGATTAAATTAATATAGTTTTTTCGCCTAATTTTTGCTCAAAAAATGAGGGTTGAAAATTGAATGAATCAGGAGGAAAATGGCGTAATATGGGGGTTTTAGTGCGGAAATAGAGGCGTTCTAATGCGAACTTTGAAACTCTTGATGTGAGACTTTATGGCTGAAGCGATGTGCGGGTGGGCAGAGAAATTTTTGTGTTGCGAAATATTATTGCATAATTATATAACAGATTTCATGGACAAAACAAGGGAGAATGGTCTGATATGAATTTAAAATATATGTTTTTTTATAATACTAAGACGGTGGCGTTCATAAAAATTTTGCTTGAGAGTAAAGTTAATTTGTGATATAATCAATCGTGAAAGGATGTGTGACTTAATGACAACCATATATTTTATACGCCATGCAGAGACTTTGCGTAGTGCCGATAGTATTTTTAATGACAGAACGTATCCCTTATCTCCAAAAGGTCTTGTTGATCGCAAATTGGTGACAGAGTATCTGCAAGATAAGAGCGTAGATATTGTTCTCTCCAGCCCGTTCAAACGTGCGGTTGATACCGTTTTGGAATTTGCGCAGCAAAAAGGGCTTGAAATGGAGTTGATAGAGGATTTTAGGGAAAGAAAGATTGCCGATACTTGGATTGACGATTTTAAGGCTTTTGCAAAAAGGCAATGGACAGATTTTTCATATAAACAGCCGGACGGCGAAAACTTAGCGGATGTGCAGGAGCGTAATATAGCCGCATTAAACGACGTTTTAGACCGCTATGCGGGAAAAAACATTGCTATAGGAACACATGGAACAGCATTGTCTACAATAATCAATTACTATGATAAATCTTATGGATTTGAAGATTTTAACGCTATGGTACATATTATGCCATGGGTTGTTAAAATGACATTTGATAGAGATGTGCTTATTGCACTTAGAAAAATAGACTTGTTTTTGCCGGAACAAATACCAAATTATAAAAATTGCAAAGTTGTAACTGCCGAACTTGGAGAACTAAAGGCATACCGATATACTGTTATTTTTGCACGTTACAACGACAAGTGGATATACTGCCGACACAAAGACAGAGATGTTTTTGAAACGCCCGGCGGTTCGATTAATGAAGGCGAATCTGCTCTCGAAGGTGCAAAGCGTGAATTGTATGAAGAAACAGGGGCGGAGAATTTTTTCATTACTCCTGCTTTTGATTATGCAGTTCATACGGAAATAGAGTTCTCTAACGGACAGGTCTTTTATGCCGATATTAAAACGTTGGGCGAGATGCCAAAAGGCTTTGAAATGGTCGAAATACGAGGATTTAAAACTGTGCCGGACAAAATGCGTTTTCCGCAGATTTTGCCTGTTTTATACGAAAAATTGCACAAATGGCTTGGGGTAGAAAAAGCAGAGTGTGAGTATTGGGATGTTCTTGATGAGAACCGCAACCCTACCGGTCGTATTCACAAACGGACTCTTGATATGCCCCCGGGAGATTACCATTTGGTGGTTCATGTATGGATTGTTAATCACAAAGGTGAGTTTCTTATTTTGCGCAGAGCCTTTAACAAAATAGGTTACCCGGGCATGTGGGAGACTGTAGGTGGCAGCGCACTTGACGGCGAAACTAGTCTCGAAGCCGCTATTCGAGAAGCACATGAAGAAAGCGGCATAATTCTATTACAAGAAAATGCCACCCTGCACTCAACCTACAGAGGAGCCAGTAGCTTTTCCGATGTTTGGCTGTTTAGGCAAGAGTTTGAACTTTCCGATGTTGTGTTGCAAGATGGCGAAACGATAGAGGCTCGCACGGCTACATGGAAGGACATAGCGACAATGATGGAGTGCGGAGAGTTTATAGACCGTAATGTTTTTAGGGAATTTGATTCATTGAGGGATTTGGGCTAATGCCCTTCATAGAAACGTGCAAAGTTGGGACAACTGTTAAGAAAAGTGCTGTTAATGATTAAAGGGTGGGTGTAGCAAAAAAAATTGATGCACTCCACTCGGTTATTTTTCTCTTGTTTCGTTATCGGGAATACTGTATAATGGGGTTATCTTTCCAATCATAGAATATTTTCGGATTTTTCTATTTTTTCTGATATAAAGTATCACATAGAGTCTCACATAAAGTCAGCCATAGAGTCTCACATCGGGAGTTTCAAAGTTCGCATTAGAATAATATTTCAAAAAGCAATTTCTAACGATTCCTAAAAATCCAACCAAGACTTTTCGCCATTTTCGTATTTGATCCATAAATTTTAAGAGAAGATTTGCCCATTTTTTTTGCCTTAAAAATGGGCGGCAAATACCAGCGTTACATCCGGTTTTTATTCGAATTTCTGAATAAAATCAATTAACAAATTGGAGTTTATCACAAAAATAATCGATTTAGCCATATATTTTTTGTGAAAAAAGTCAATTGTTTTTTTGTTGCATCATAATAATCACAAAAAATCATATGTATACCCCTCGATTTAAATGACTATAAAAAATTATTCATAAAAAAAGGTTCCGGAATTTTCCGGAGAAAACGCCTAATTGATTTCAGCTTTTTCCTTTCTTTTATCTATTTATATACTTATGTACTTTTTGACTGAATATTCAACAAAATTAATTAATGTTTCGGAGATTTTCACAAAAAAACCACTTAATTTCACGAAAATTTTATGCAAAAAAACGGTTGTTTTTTTTTTTTTTTTTTTTTTT
>JGI24700J35501_10930935_pt1 | contig 69692 bp, 66 predicted proteins | sample TergutTh196P1_FD_35501 | JGI IMG/M metagenome (IMG submission 35501)
GCTTTTGGCGATGCACTGTTTTACCAACCATTTGCTTATCTCATGATGAACAAGCCGCAAGGTTATTTAAGTGCAACGTCAGATGGAAAGCAGGCGACAGTGATGGCATTGTTAGCGGCGTCGGATAGACGCTGGGATCTTTCTATTGCAGGTCGTTTAGATAAAGACACAGAAGGGCTATTGTTATTGACGAATGATGGCCAGTTTTTACATGATGTCATTACACCGAAGAAAAAGGTTTATAAAAAGTATGTGGCACACATTGAAGGCGTATTAACAGAACAAGCCAAATGCGCTTTAGAAACAGGGGTGACCATTAAAGATGGAAAAAACATGACGTTCACAACAGCACCAGCACGGGTGCGGATCCTTGCTGATGGCGAAGTTGAAATTGACATTTGTGAAGGGAAATTTCATCAAGTTCGACGAATGTTTGCCAGTGTGGGATGTCAAGTTGTTTATTTAAAGAGAAAGGCCATTGGGAATTTGATGTTAGATGCTGATTTAAAACTTGGCGCATATCGTCCATTAAGTGAGGAAGAATTACATGAGATTAAAAAAAATACCTAGAGCGGGTGCGTACATTGCGGCGTATCCCCAATTTGCCAGTGTCGGTGGAGAGCTGTTAAAAGGAAAGTGGCAATCGCTTTTTGAAACGGCACAACCCCTTCACATTGAGATCGGGATGGGTAAAGGTGGCTTTATTAATGAAATGGCCAGGCGGCATCCAACCGTGAACTTCATTGGCATTGAGTTGTATGACTCTGTTTTAATGCGTTCCCTTGAGAAGTTAGTGACACATCCGGTATCGAATTTAAAACTTTTACATGCGGATGCGAGACATTTAGCACAGATTTTTGATCAGAAAGAGGTGTCTAAAATCTATTTGAATTTTTCTGATCCGTGGCCGAAAACCCGTCATGAAAAACGTCGTTTAACCCATGAAAATTTTCTAGCTGTTTATCGCGCTATTTTGGTAGAGGGTGGTAGGTTACAGTTAAAAACGGATAATGCAGCCTTATTCGAGTATTCGTTAGGGTGTTTTAATCAGTTTGGCATGACATTTACGGATATTTCTGTGGATGTTCACGCCAATGAAGCACGCTATCCGAATCCTGTGATGACGGAATATGAACGTAAGTTTCACGAAAAAGGACACCCGATTTATTTATTAGAGGCAAGTTTTTGAAAAAAATGTCTATTTTAACTGCTTTATGAAAATAGAGGTTTGCAAGGGGCTTTAAGGTATGATATAATAGATCAGTTGGCGCAGGATGAATTGATGTGCCATGGAAAATGGAGGAATAATGTATGAATGTTACAAGCAAAACAATTGAAACCAATCGCATCGAGTTGACCCTGACGATCACACCTGAAGAACTCGAAAAAGGGTTAGAGATTGCTTTTGAAAAAGTGCGTAAAGATGTGACGGTTGAAGGATTTCGTAAAGGAAAGATTCCACGTCGAATGTTTGAGAAAAAATTCGGTGTAGAAGTGTTGTACGATGATGCTTTAAATGCCATTTTTCCAGACGTTTATGGCAAAGCTTTAGAAAGTGAAGGCATTGACCCTGTTGATTATCCAGAATGGGATGTTAAAGAAATCTCAAAAGAGGCAGGTGCGATTGCCACTGCAACAGTCTGGACAAAGCCGGTGGTTGAACTGGGTGATTATAAAGGATTAGAAGTCACGCCATTATCTGAAGCAGTCACTGAAGCAGACATTCAAGCCGAACTGGATAAATTAGCGGGTGCACGCTCGGAAATGGTCATTAAAGAAGGTGCTGCCCAAGAAGGTGATATCGCCATTATTGATTTTGAAGGCTTCAAAGATGGCGTTGCTTTCGAAGGTGGAAAAGGCGAAAATCATTCTTTAGAACTCGGCTCTAATGCGTTTATTCCAGGATTTGAATCGCAAGTTGAAGGCATGGCTGCAGGAGATGAAAAAGAAATTAATGTCTCTTTCCCAGAAGATTATCATGCTGCTGATTTAGCCGGTGTGCCCGTCGTGTTTAAAGTGAACGTACATGAAGTTAAAACACGCAACTTGCCAGTTATTGATGACGAATTTGTTAAAGATCTTGATCGTGAAGGTATTGAAACAGTCGAAGCGTTAAAAGCTGACCTTACCGACAAGTTAACTGAATCTAAAAAATCAGCAGCTGAAGCGCATTTGATCAATACTGTGATTGAACAAGCCGTTGACAATGCAACCTTTGATGTACCAGATGTGATGGTTGAAAATGAAATTTCTAATCTGGTACGCCGCATGGAACAACAATATTCACAGCAAGGCATTACATTAGAGATGTTCCTCCAATTTTCAGGACAGACCATGGAATCTTTACGCGAGCAAATGAGACCACAAGCGATTAAAAATGTGGCGCAATCCTTAGTTATTGAAGCCATCATTGAAAAAGAAGATGTGGAAGTAACAGAAGAAGACGTGGAAAAAGAATTGACCATGATGTCAGAAGCGTACAACATGGAAGTGGCGCAAATTAAAACCATGATTCCTGATCTTTCAATGTTAAGAGCAGATGTTAAATCGAGAAAAACAGTGGATTTGTTAGTCGAACAAGCGAAACTTGTTTAACAGATGAAATTGAAGGACATGGTTTAGTTGTTAAAGCATGTCCTTTCTTAGTAAGTTTTAGTGCTGGGGGTTATCTGGGTTTAAGAATGACTGAAATAGCATATAATGATTAAGTATGAGTTGAAGTTGCAAAAGTAGGTGTAAGTTATGAATGAAAATCAAGAAGTCATTTGTTCTTTTTGTGGAAAGTACCATGATGAAGTCCAAAAAATAATCGCTGGTCCGAAAGTGTTTATTTGTGATCAGTGTATTAGCATGTGTTCAGAAATTATGGATGAACAACATTTCGATTCATTGAATGAAGAATTTGAGCATTTACCTAAACCGAAAGAAATTTTTGAAATGTTAAATGAATACATCATTGGTCAAGATGATGTTAAAAAACTATTAGCAGTTGCGGTTTACAACCATTACAAACGTTTGATGTCTAATTGTGAAGATGATGCTGATGTTGAAATTTCAAAAAGCAACATTTTATTAATCGGTGCAACTGGCTCGGGGAAAACATTACTTGCGCAAACTTTGGCAAAAGTCTTGAATGTTCCCCTTGCAATGGCAGATGCCACTTCGTTAACAGAAGCTGGTTATGTGGGAGAAGATGTTGAAAACATTTTATTAAAATTACTTCAAGCAGCTGACTTTGATGTAGAACGTGCAGAACGTGGCATTATTTACATCGATGAAATTGATAAAATTGCGAAAAAATCAGAGAATGTCTCCATTACACGCGATGTCTCTGGAGAAGGCGTTCAACAAGCATTATTAAAAATTGTCGAAGGAACGGTTGCCAATGTACCACCACAAGGTGGGAGAAAACATCCGAATCAAGAATTTATTCAATTAGATACCACCAATATCTTATTCATCACAGGTGGTGCTTTTGCTGGCATTGAAGAAGTGGTGAAGCGTCGCGTCGGTAAAAAAGTCATTGGATTCGGTTCTGATAGTAAAGCCAATCGCATGACATCAAAAGAGATTTATTCAGAAATTGAATCTGAAGACTTATTGAGATTTGGTTTAATTCCTGAATTTATTGGACGCTTCCCTGTTCTAGGTGCTTTATCACCGCTTGAAGTTGAAGATTTGGTACGTATTTTAACAGAGCCTAAAAATGCACTTGTGAAGCAATACAAAAAGATTTTTAGTTTGGACCGCGTTGAGTTGATTTTTGAAGAAGATGCCATCACGGCCATTGCAGAAAAAGCCATCGAGAAAAAAACAGGTGCACGTGGCTTACGTTCGATTATTGAAGGGATTATTACAGATATTATGTTTGAAATTCCATCTAATGAAAACATCGAAAAATGTGTGATTACAAGAGAAGTGATTTTAGATAAAAAAACACCTGAAATTATCGAAGGTGTTGCCTAACAAGTGGCTAGTGCAGCACAATATAAGTAATTCCCCTTATTCATGCGTCTCATTTCCAACCACCTTGGTAGGAGTCATCTTCGTTTCCTTGTATTTGAAAATGATACATGTCAATATGGGTTATGACTTATGTTGTGCTGCACTAGACGTATTTTAACCCCTTGAATAAATCCAACTGTTTTAAACGGCTTTGATGACTTTAATAGCTCGCTTGTGTCTTTAATGATGTCTTGAAATAGGTGTGAGTTTACCGTTTATCTGAGATTGAAGTGTCTGTTTAAGTTTGTTAGAAGCGTTTGTTTCTCATCGGCCACGGTCATCAAAACATGAGATCGTTTGCTTAATGAGATGGGTTGGAATTTTATATCAAAGTGTGGTAAAATGGTAAGGTATCGGAAGCTTAGGCTTCCCTTTTGCATAGGGCTGTGATTTTAAAAACAGTTCTGATGAGAGGTGAAATGAAATGAATATTGATGTAAAACAAAATGAAGAAGTGATCTTACCCTTAATGCCAGTTCGTGGTATTGTCCCTTTACCTTATAATGAATTAACGTTAGAAGTGGGGCGTCCTAAGTCAATCGAAGCACTTTTAGCGGCAGAAGAGACTGAAAATTACATTTTACTTTCTCCTCAAGAAGACGTGGAATCTGGATTTCCTGATAAAAACAGTCTTTATGAAATCGGCTTGGTGGCAAAAATTGTCAATCAAGTTCGTCAGCCTAATGGTCATTATCGGGTGAAATTTAAAATTTTAATTCGTGCTCAAATTGAAGAAGTCATTGAAACAGAGGGTTTTTTTAAAGCACAAATTTCAACGATGCCGTCGTTCAGTGAAGAATCAGGTGATGAAGAAGTCATGGGACGCATGTTGCTAAAAGAAATTAATAATCCTTCTAGTCGTCTTTTTTCTCGCTCAATGGAATTGCGTAGAGTGGTGAAAACAAAGCCATCTTTAGAATTATTGACAGATGTTGCGGCTTTTTCTTTGAAAATAAGTGATGAAAATAAATTTAAATATTTGTCCATTGTTGATGTGAGTGAACGATTAAATACGATTCTCGAAGACATTGAAGCAGAAAAACAAGCCATTGAGTTGGAAAACAAAATTAACAATGAAATGCGTAAAAACGTTGAGCAACACCAGAAAGATTATATTTTACGCGAAAAAGTAAAAGCGATTCATAAAGAGTTGGGTGATGAAGCATCAACGAATGCCGCAGTTGAGAAGTTTCGAACAAGACTCAAAAAAGCTGGGATGCCAAAGCATGCAGCTAAAAAAGTTGAAGAAGAAATTAAACGTTTTGAAATGACACCGACACAAGCGGCTGATTCTGGTGTTTTACGCAATTACATTGAATGGATGCTTGATATTCCATGGTCGAAGGTCACCCGCGATAAAAAAGACTTAGCCTTTGCTGAGGAGACCTTGGATGATCAACATTATGGCCTTGAAAAAGTAAAAGACCGTATTTTAGAATATTTGGCTGTTAAAGTCATGACAGGGAAAACACCACCCGCGATTCTTTGCTTATCAGGACCTCCTGGCGTGGGTAAAACATCATTGGCTAAGTCCATTGCCACTTCTTTAGGTCGTAAATTTGTTAAAATGTCACTCGGTGGCGTACGTGATGAAGCCGAAATACGCGGTCATCGTCGAACATATATTGGTTCTATGCCAGGTCGTATCATTCAAGGGATGAAAAAAGCAGGTACCATTAACCCTGTGTTTTTGCTTGACGAAATTGATAAAATGGCAAGTGATTTTAGAGGCGATCCAGGTGCAGCCTTACTTGAAGTGTTGGATCCAGAACAAAACGCGAATTTTAGTGATCACTATTTAGAAGAAGAATATGATTTGTCAAAAGTGTTATTCATTGCGACAGCCAATGATTTATCGAGAATTCCAGGACCTCTTCGAGATCGTATGGATATCATTACCGTCTCAAGCTATACAGAAATTGAAAAGTTTGAAATTGCAAAACGTCATTTGATCGAAAAGCAAATGGAAGCACATGGTTTAAATGAAACGCAACTTGTTTTTGAGAATGAGTCGATTGTGGAAATGATTCAATACTATACGAAAGAAGCAGGTGTTCGTCAATTAGAACGCACCATTGCAGAAGTATGTCGAAAAAGCGCTCGTCAACTGTTGATGACGGAAGAAAAATTCACCATTGGGCTGAATGGTGAAAAATTAGTCGAGATGCTTGGCAAACATAAATTTGTTTACAACTTAGCAGATCAAGAAGATCAAGTGGGTGCAGTGACCGGCCTTGCTTATACACAAGCAGGTGGCGACATTTTGCCAATTGAAGTCGCTTACTTTAAAGGTGCAGGGAAAATTGTCTTAACAGGAAAGCTTGGAGATGTGATGAAAGAATCTGCTCGCATTGCCGTAAGCTATGTGAGAAGTCGTGCACAAGAATTTGAAATCGATGAAGAACTTTTTGAAAAAAATGACATTCACATTCATGTCCCAGATGGTGCGACACCAAAAGATGGTCCTTCTGCAGGGATTACCATGACCACTGCGATTATTTCAGCTTTTACGGGTCAAAAAGTGCGCCGTGATGTGGGGATGACGGGTGAAGTGACGTTACGTGGACGTGTTGGTGCCATTGGCGGGTTAAAGGAGAAATCGATCTCTGCGCATCGATCTGGGATTAAAACGATTGTGATTCCGAAAGAAAATGAAAAAGACATTGATGACATTCCCCAAACTGTTCAAAATGAACTGACGATTGTACCTGTGACGACGATTGATGAAGTGTTAGCGACTGCGTTGGTGAAATAAAAGATGAACATAACGAAAGCAATCTATTTAAAAGGTGCAACAGCAGAAATCCATTATCCAGAAGAAGGCTTGCCTGAAATCATGGTAACCGGACGTTCCAATGTAGGTAAATCATCCTTTATCAATTCGTTTACCAACCATAAAGCCTTGGCTAAGACATCTGGTAAGCCAGGTAAAACGCAAGTTTTAAACTTCTTTAACATTAGTGATAAAATGCATCTTGTTGACGTTCCAGGATATGGCTATGCGAAAGTCAGTAAATCAATTATTGAAGCGTTTGGACAGATGATTGAGACCTATATGACCGTGAGAGAAACGTTGATTTTAGGCATTTTATTGGTCGACTTTCGTCACGAACCATCAAAAGAAGATGTGGCCATGTATGAACTTTATCAGTATTATGACATGCCAACTTTGGTTATTGGGACGAAGAAAGATAAAGTGAAGCGAAGTCTTCATGCCAAGCATGAAGAAGTGATACGGGTTGCATTAGGCATGGATGAAGCGGATGTGTTCATCCCTTATTCATCTGAGACGCATGATGGGAGAGAGACGGTTCATGAGATCATCGATGATGTGTTAGCACAATATCAAGCACTGGTAGAGGAGAAGAAGTAAGCAATGAAAAGAATCTTATCAGGCATCCAACCATCGGGTGCGTTGACTTTAGGTAACTATTTAGGTGCCATTAAAAACTTTGTAACATTACAACAAGCACATGAATGTTTGTTCATGATTGTTGATTTGCATGCCATCACAGTGCCACAGGATCGTCTCGTGTTACGTCAACACATTAAAGAACTAGCAGCGCTTTATGTGGCGTGTGGCATTGATCCGAAAAAAGCGCATATTTTTATTCAATCAGAAGTGCCGGCACACACGGCACTATCTTGGGTATTGACTTGTCATGCTTCCATGGGTGAACTGTCCAGAATGACCCAATTTAAAGATAAATCAGCGAAGCAAGAAGAAACAGGTGGTCATATTAGTGCAGGGTTGTTTAATTATCCTGTTTTAATGGCTGCCGACGTTTTACTTTATGATGTGGATCTGGTACCTGTGGGAGATGACCAAAAACAACACATGGAATTAACCCGTGATTTAGCAGGACGCTTTAATTCAAAATATGGTGATACGTTTAAAATACCAGAAGTGTTTATTCCGCCACAAGGTGCACGCATCATGTCTTTACAAGATCCGACTAAAAAAATGAGCAAATCTGATGAAAATACAAAAAACTTTGTTTTATTAACAGATGAACTTCATGTGATCCAAAAGAAAATCAAATCAGCTGTGACAGATTCTGAAAGTACCATCGGTTATGATCCAGTTAACCGACCAGGGATTTCTAACTTACTTGACATTTATTCATGTCTGACAGGTGAAACCATTGAAACACTTGTGGCTAAATATGAGGGGAAAGGTTATGGTGATTTCAAATCAGAACTTGCTGAAGTGGTTGTGACGACCCTTGAACCGATTCAACAACGCATGAAAGACATTCTTCAGTCTGGTGAAATTGATGATATTTTAGATCAAGGTCGAGATGCTGCGATGAAGCTGGCATTTAAAAAATTATCAAAAGTGAACCATAAAGTCGGCCTTGGGCGTAAAAGATAACCCTTTACAATAAGAAATTCCGAAACGTAGACGCATACTGATTGGGTATGTCGATGCGATAGGGATTTTTTATTTTTGCTTGCATGAGACCTCATCTCTTTTGGTATAATACAACAAGTGAGAAAAGCTGATGATTAGAACGTGAGCGATTTTCGACATATTGAAAAAAAAGAGGTGTTAATAGATGGACGTAGATGAAGCAATGGCGCGACAATCTGAAGCCCGAAAAAGGAGAAAAGTGATGCTGTTAAGGCTCATCAGCCTCATCCCATTAAGTGGCATCGTTTTAGGAATGGTCTTGCTGGGTGGTGGAGAAGTTCCCAATGAACAGGATGAGTCTGTTATCGTTTATCTCACTGATGATCTAGATCGTGATGATCCGCCGGCTACTTCTGATGATGCAGTTGATGAAGGTGATCAACGAGAACCTGTGGAAATACGTCTTCAATTTGCAGGAGATGTTTTCTTGCATTGGGGTCCCATAGAAGCTGCTCGAACGGGTGAAAACACCTTTGACTTTAGACCTTTTGTCACCCATATTAGACCTTTTATTGATGGTGATTTGGCGATTGTTAACATGGAAGTCCCCGTCGATGCATTTGGTCAGAATGAAGGACTCTCAAGTTTTCCTTTTTTTAACTCACCATTTGAAATTTTAGATGCTGTGCAGTATGCAGGCTTTAACCATTTAATCAGTGCCAACAATCATTCTTTTGATCAAGGTTTTCAAGGACTGCTTAACACGGTTGATCGTTTTGAACGCGCAGGGATTTCACACACAGGGATGCATGTTGATTGGGATGACTTTCATACGCCGACACTGATTGATGTTAACGGGATTCAAGTGGGTATTCTTGCTTATACAGATTCTGTTAATGGATTAGAATCATTGGTGCCTGAAGCGTCACGTGCTTATGCTGTTCGTCGATTTAGGTCACATGTTTTAGACGATGTGCCCGATATGATTGCAGATATGGAAGCATTAAGAGAAGCAGGCGCAGAGTTGGTTATTCTTGCTTTGCATTGGGGAGAAGAATATGGCAATGCACCGACTGAGATGCAGCGCGTCATTGCAAAAGCATTAAGCGAAGCAGGTGCCGATGTGATCATGGGAAAACATCCTCATACGGTTCATCCTGTTGAATGGCATGAACGTGAAGATGGCACCCGTACGTTGATCATGTATTCATTGGGTAATTTTATTGCCGATCAGACACGTTTGACAGACGCTAGTGTTCAAGCACAAATGAGCATGGGCACTGATAATTCCATGGGCATTCCTTTTGCGGGAAGAACACAATTTGGGATGTTGGTGAGCTTGCAAGTCATCCGAGAAAGCGACGGACGCATGACATTGGAAACAGCAGATGTTGTGCCAACTTTAGCCATGCGTGATTTTAGTGGACAAGTGTTGAGACATGTTGATGACGTGACGATCATGCCACTTATCGGTGGAGAACTGCCGATGTTCATCACGGATGAACTGTACCGAACGTGGGGAAGAGTGGCTTACAACCACGTGGTTGACATTGTGGGAGAAGCATTTATCCGCCAACCAGACGAATGAGTTGACGACTTGATGGTCAAGCGATCATTTTTTTCAAAAAAGTTTAAAAAACATTTGACATAAAGGCTCAAAAATGGTATCATATCTAAGTACTCATTTTTGAGTCTTCTAAACAGGGGCGTAGTTTAACGGTAGAACTACGGTCTCCAACACCGTCAGCGCGGGTTCGATTCCTGTCGCCCCTGCCAGTTATGAATTTAGAAACGCATAGAGCGTCAAAACGTTGTCAGATCAACGTTTTTTTCTTTGACTAAAAAACAATGTTTAGCATTCGTGTGAACCAGTGCAGCACTAGCTTGGAAAAAGGAGTCATTGTGATGAACCAGTTAATCAAAGATAAATTAGCCTTGTTACCTGGTGAACCAGGCTGTTATTTGATGAAAGCGATGTCGGGTGAAGTTATTTATGTCGGTAAAGCGAAAGTCTTGAAAAATCGTGTCAAGTCTTATTTCATGAAAGTCCATAATAAACGCACACAGCTTTTGGTGTCAGAAATTGTTGATTTTGAATATATTGTTACAGATAATGAATTAGAAGCTTTAATTTTAGAAATGAACCTCATTAAAAAGTATGATCCGAAGTTCAACGTGTTGTTAACGGATGACAAAAGCTATCCGTATATCATGATCACAGCAGAACGTCATCCGAGACTGCTCATCACCCGTCAAGTAAAAAAAGACAAAGCCAAGTATTTTGGCCCTTTTCCTAATGCCCATGCCGCCAATGAAACGGTTCGCTTGCTCAATAAAATCTATCCACTTCGAAAATGTAACAAGCTGCCAGATAAAGTATGTTTATATGCGCATATTGATCAGTGCTTGGCACCTTGCGTGAAAGAAATTGATGCCAGTGAATATGAACGCCTGACAGAATCCATTTCGAAATTTTTAAAAGGTGATATTTCAGATGTTAAAAAAGAATTGGAAGTCAAAATGATGGCAGCGGCACAAAAACTAGATTTTGAACGTGCTGGCGAGTATCGCGATATGGTGGCACATATTGAATTAACGGTTCAAAAACAACAAGTCTCTTTTGCCGACTTTGAAGATCGAGATGTCTTTGGGTTTGCACAAGTCGATGCGTTGATATGCGTCCAAGTCTTTTTTGTCAGAGGCGGTAAAATCATTGAACGGGATGTTTCCATCTTTAATTTAATTAACGACGTTCATGACGAAGTGACCAGTTTCATTGCGTGGTTTTATCAGCGTGGCAATGTGATGCCGAAAGAGATTTTTGTTTCTGAAGCGTTGGATACAGCGTTATTAAGTCAATATTTACGTGCGAAAGTGATCGCGCCTAAAATTGGGAGCAAAAAGAAATTGGTTGATCTGGCGATGAAAAATGCCCAGGTTGCGCTTGAACAGAAGCGACAACTGGTCGATCAGAAAATGGAGCGAACAGAAGGCGCCATTGCGATTTTAGGGCGTTTGCTCGGTGTGGCAGCACCCGCTAGAATTGAAGCGTATGATAATTCTCATCATGCTGGACAGGACGCTGTGAGTGCCATGGTGGTTTTTAAAAATGGAAAGCCGGCTAAAAAAGAATACCGCAAGTATAAAATTAAATTGGCAGATACAAAAGATGACTATGGCATGATGAAAGAAGTGATTTATCGGCGTTATTTCAAAGTATTAAATGAAACGTTGCAGCCTGCTGATTTAATTGTTGTCGACGGTGGGATTGGACAAATACGCGTGGTGCGAGACGTGTTGCGTTCACTGGGATTTGATGCCTTGTTAGTGGTCGGGCTAGTGAAAGATGATAAGCACCGAACCCGTGCATTAATTGATGGGAGAACGGAGCAAACCATTCCCTTTACGCCCCAAGATCGTGTTGCGTTTCATTTGTTGACACAGATTCAAGAAGAAGTTCACCGCTTTGTGATTAACTTTCATCGCTCGTCTCATCATACCCGTGCGTTTACTTCTGTCTTAGATGATATTCCTGGGATCGGACCTAAACGGAAAGCATTGATCATCAAAACGTTTAAAACCGTTGACCAGATGCAATGTGCAACTGATGAAGCTTATGTCAAATTGGGCATTCCCCTTAAAGTCGCCCAAATGATCAAAGAACAGTTGAATAAGTAACATTGAGTTTTAAAAATACGGTCGTTTCATTGTTTGTTTTTTTATCTTTTTATCGTTTTGGCATTTGGATATCGACCTTGATCACTTTGCTGGAAAAGTCGCAAATAAGGGAAAAGAACGAGAACCAAATATATGCTATTTCATAAAATAATAGTAGATACAAATAACTTGTCCTGCTTTGGGCTTTTTGTATCATCAGGCTATAAGCCACCTCGACATTCAAGAGGGGGGTAGAGGTACTTGGATAAAAACCAATCAATCTTAACAAAACGTGAGCAAGAAATTTTTGATTTACTCGTTATTAGCCAGACGACGAGTGAGATCGCGAGCCAACTAGATATTAGTGAAAAGACGGTAAGAAATCATATTTCAAATGTTATTTTAAAACTAGGTGTAAAGGGACGCTCCCAGGCGATACTCGAGTTGCTAAAGCTAGGTATAATTGAACTTTAATACACGTTAAGCGAACGAAAAAAGTGGAAAACATCTACAGTTAAAGCTGGGGTGTTTTTTTGCTAGGTGTCGTGAAAATCCAATGAGGTTAGTTGCTGATCAGGATTCAGATGAATATCGCCTGATGGTGTCACATAGACTGTCTTAACGGATCATTTGAAGTTAAGGGAGTTTGATTTAAATGAAAAAATTAATAGCAGCAGTGATGGTCATGGTGGTGTTAATGGGCTATTTGACACCGGTTGTATCAGCAGAAGCCTTGGTTGAAAGTGGCAAGTCGGCGGTTCTAATCGAGGTGGAAACAGGTCGCATTTTATATGAAAAGAATCATCACGACCCGTTAGAACCAGCAAGTATGACGAAAATGATGCCCATGTATTTAATTTTGGAAGCCATTTCTGACGGTCGTTTAACATGGGATCAAGCGGTGATTGTGAGTGATCATGCAGCGAGTTTAGGAGGGACACAAATTTATTTAGAACCAGGTGAGCAAATGAGTGTGCGTGATTTGTTTGCCAGTGTTGCCATTGCGTCCGCCAATGATGCAGTGACCGCGCTTGGTGAAGCTGTATCGGGCAGTGAAGCGGCATTTGTTGAATTAATGAATGAACGCGCCAGTGAATTTGGCATGACCAACACGGTTTTTAAAAACCCCACTGGACTTCCTCATGATGCGCATGTGACCACCGCTTACGACATGGCACTTTTAGGCAAACGATTGATTTTAGACTTTCCTGAAGTCACTGAATTTACAACCCTTTATGAAGATTATGTAAGGGAAAATAGCGATGAACCTTTTTGGCTTGTTAATACGAATAAACTGGTGCGTTATGTGGAAGGTGTAGATGGCTTAAAAACGGGTTTCACAGCAGCGGCAGGTTATTGTTTAACCGCAACAGCAAAACGAGGTGATATGCGCGTCGTTGCTGTTGTGATGGGCGCCCAGCGCTCTGAGCTCCGTAATTTAGAAGTGGCGCGTTTAATTGAACATGCTTTTTCTCAATATGAATTGCATCCGCGCTTGGCAGCGGGAAGTGTGGTGGGCACCCGTCATCATATTTTAGTTGAAGGTCGACAATTTGATGTGGTGACGACTGTACCTATCAGTGTTTTGACAGACGTTAGCACGCATCTTGGAGAAGAAACGCAAGAACTACAGTTAAATGAAGGCATCAATCTTCCGATTCAACCAGGTGATGTGATCGGACAGTTACTTTATTATGTCAATGGTGATCTGTATCAAACAGTTGATTTAACAGTTGTTGAACCCGTTGAACGCACCACATTTGTGGCATTGTGGACGTACACGTTGGGGCAACTGCTCTTTGGTGGCCACTAACATGACCCATTCGCTGAAAAACGCCCTCATTATGGGCGTTTTTTTTAAATTACGGGAAATCTATGTGCTTTTTAACAGAAAGCGACGTCATTAAGTTCGATGAGAAAAAAGAGCTTTTGACTTTAACCGTCGAATGTGTTTAAGGCTTCTGGTGGCTCTGGTAAAATGATGTGCATTGACTTGAAACAAGTAGGAGGAATTAAAATGAGTATTGGCATTAATGTACAGACGCAAGGCGAAATTATGTTTGTCACTTTAACAGGAGAGCTTGACCAAATGACAACTGATCAGGTGAAATTAAGACTGATGACGGCAATGCTTGCCCATGGGATTAAGCACATCGTCTTTAATTTAAAAGGGTTGGCATTTATGGATTCTTCGGGCATTGGGATGATGTTAGGGCGTTATAATCAAGTGAAAGCGTTAGGGGGAAAAGTATTCATCATCGGGATGAATCCGACGATAAGTAAAGTGTTTCATTTGTCGGGACTCCACCAAGTGATGACCGTGATTGATGACGAAAAGCAGATGATGCGTGTTTTAGAGGAGGCCATTTAAATGAAAAATGAAGTTCAAGTGACATTCCCTGCTTTAATTGAAAATGCCAGTTTAGCAAGGTTAATGGTGATGGGGGTGTTAACACCGCTTGACGTGGACACCCAACAGCTGACTGAGATCAAAACAGTTGTGTCAGAAGCAATGACCAATGCGATTATTCATGGCTACGAAGGAAATCCGCATGGTTTGATCGAATTGAAAATCGAATTGGAAGATGATCGTTTAGCTGTGATGATTAAAGATAATGGCGTCGGGATTGATGATGTGGAACAAGCGAAACAACCGTTATTTACAACGAAAGAGGAAGAAGAGCGCAGTGGACTTGGCTTTATGATTATGGAGTCGTTTACTGATGAATTCCACGTTGACTCTGCACCAGGTGTCGGAACAACGGTTACTTTTGAAAGAAAAATGGTGTCAAAGTGAACATGATGTTAGGCAGATTAAAGGAGGGGTGCCAGCGTGAAAAAAGAAGAAATTCGTGTGCTCATTGCCAAAGCGCAAGAAGAAGACGCTGAAGCACTTGACATATTAGTTAACAACCATGCCGATTTGGTTTGGTCTGTGGTTCACCGCTTTAAATCGATCGGTGGCGATATGGATGATCTTTTTCAAGTCGGTTGTATGGGGCTATTAAAAGCCATCACGGGGTTTAATGCCACATTTGATACAACCCTCACCACTTATGCCGTCCCTTTAATTATCGGAGAAATCAAAGCGTATTTAAGATCTCTCTCTCCTGTTAAAGTCAGTCGTCAAGTGAAAATGAATGCGTATAAAATTGCAATTACCAAAGAGGCATTAACAAAGGAGCTCGGTCGTGAACCGACAGTTAAAGAAATGGCACAGGAAACAGCGTTAGCAGAAGAACATGTCATCTTAGCGTTGAATGCACCGACGCAAGCGACATCTTTAGATTACTCAGAAGGTGAGGAAGCACCGTTATTTGAGCGATTAGTTGATCATCAGGAAAAAGTGTTTGACGAGCGGATTATCTTAAAAAAAATTGTGAGTGAAATTGGGAAAAAAGAGCAGACGTTACTTTATTTGCGTTATGATTTAGGGTTAACCCAATCAGAAGTCGCCAAGCGCTTATCGATGAACCAGGTCTCAGTTTCTCGTTTAGAGAAAAAAATTTTAAAAACGTTAAAAGAAAAACTGAGTTGAATCCACATGTTCAGTAAGAAAAAGCGAAACACCTGTGAATGGCGATCAAAAACAGCTGAAATAAAAATTTTTTATTCAAAACGGTTGACGTAGAACCTATTTCATGCTAGAATGGTGGACAATCAAAAATAAAATAATCTTATCAAGAGTGACTGAGGGACAGGCCCAGAGACGTCACGGCAAACGGCCGCAAAGCGTTTGTAGCAAGCGAATTCATGCAGTGAATGATGTGCGACAATGTTGACAATCGGCACGGTGCCAATACCTGATTGATGGGAGAAGTACGCATAGATGTCTTTTAAAGGTGTTGTCGGGTCTTTCTACTTGTCGTGGTAGAAAGATTTTTTTGTTGAACTGTAAAGGTGGTGTCAAAACATGGTCAACTTGAAGCGGTTAATGTTGGAAACTGATGTTGATAATGTTGTAGAAGAAAAGGGTCATGTCAGGTATTTTGCTTCAAAAGTAAAGCCACCGTTTTTAAACGTGGTAAAGGAGGTTTTTGAAAATGCCTGTTATTGTACCTAATGGGTTGCCTGCCATTGATACGTTGGCAAATGAAAACATTACTGTGATCTCTGAATCTCGGGCGAAAAGTCAGGACATCAGGCCGCTTAAAATTATCATTTTAAATTTAATGCCGACGAAAATCGCCACGGAAAATCAACTGATTCGTGTGTTATCAAATACCCCTTTGCAAGTTGAGTTAACATTTCTTCAAACAGAAACGCATCAGTCTAAAAATACACCACCTGAGCATTTGGAAACTTTTTATCAAGCATTCAATGACATTCGACATGCTTGTTTTGATGGCTTAATTGTAACAGGTGCGCCTGTTGAAACGTTAGCTTTTGAAGAAGTGGATTACTGGGAAGAACTATGTGACATTTTAACATGGTCAAAGACCCATGTTTTTTCCACGATTCATATTTGTTGGGGTGCGCAAGCAGGTTTGTATTTTCATCATGGGATACCGAAATATCAAATGGATCGAAAGCTGTCAGGCATTTATCGCCATCAAGTCGAACATCCATGTCATCCGTTAATGCGTGGCTTTGATGAAACCTTTTTAGCACCACACTCCAGACATACAGAAATTCGCGTTTCAGATCTTGAGCAAAAATCTGAATTGGAAGTCTTGTCAATGTCACCGGATGCAGGTGTTTATCTGGTTGCAACAAAAGATTTTAGACAAATCTATCTCACAGGGCATCCTGAGTATGATGCCGAAACGTTGAATTTGGAATATTTACGAGATGTCGCAAGAGGGTTGAATCCAGAGCCACCTGTTCATTATTTTTCAACATTACCAGGGCAATCACCTCAAAACCGTTGGCGTGGTCATGCTTATTTGTTGTTTGGCAACTGGTTAAATGACGTGTATCAAAAAGTCCCGTATGACATAGAGCAAATTAAAAACATATCGCATAGATGAATGGGAGTCGATGTAAAATGGCAAATTTAAAAGTAGCATCAAAACTGGCACAAATCGGAAATCGCAGTTGTAGCAAAACAGGTGCCATCAATCCACCTGTTTATTTTTCAACGGCGTACAGTCATAATGAACTGGGGCATTCCACGGGTTATGATTATACGAGAACGAAAAATCCAACGCGAGACTTATTAGAAGCCACCATTGCTGAATTAGAAGGTGGTGATCGTGGCTTTGCTTGTAGCAGTGGTATGGCAGCCATCCAAACCTTACTTTCCATTTTTTCTTCAGGTGATGAATTGGTTGTCAGCAGTGATTTATATGGCGGAACGTATCGACTCCTTGAAACAGGCTTTAGACGCTGGGGCATGACAGCAACTTATGTGGATACGAGCAAACTTTCAGAGATTGAAGCCGCTTTGACACCACAGACAAAAGCGATTTTTGTGGAAACGCCAACGAATCCGATGATGATCGAATCAGACATTGAAGCGATTGGAAAGTTAGCGAAAGCAAATGAGTTGTTATTGATCGTTGATAACACCTTTTACACACCCATTTTGCAACGACCCATTGAACTCGGAGCTGACATTGTCATTCACAGTGCCACCAAGTATTTAGGTGGTCACAATGATGTGTTAGCTGGACTCATTGTGACAAAAGGTGAGCAATTGGGAGAAGACATCTTCTTATTTCATAATGGCGCTGGGGCTGTTTTAGGTCCTTTTGATTGCTGGTTATTGATGAGAGGCATGAAAACATTGGCGTTACGACTACGTCAACAAGAAGCCAATGCAAAGCAACTGGTCACCTATTTAACGGATCACCCTTTTGTGACCGATGTTTTTTATCCAGGAAAAGGGGGCATGATTTCGTTTAGAATTCAAATGGCAACAGGCGTAGATCCCTTTTTGAAAAGTTTATCGCTCATTACATTTGCTGAAAGCTTAGGCGGGACGGAAAGCTTTATTACGTATCCTAAAGTTCAAACACATGCCGATATTCCAGAAGAACTCAGACTGGCAGTGGGTGTGTGTGACCGATTACTGAGATTTTCAGTCGGTATTGAAGATGTTGCTGATTTAATCGTAGATTTAGAACAAGCATTTGCCCAAGCAAAACAGGAGGTGTAACAGCATGGCACATGAAGATTACAGTTTTCAAACGAAACTGTTGCATAATAAATACAAATGGGACGAAACGACAGGTGGGTTGTCAGTTCCCATTCAAAACGCATCGACGTTTCATCAATTTGACGTGGATGCATTTGGCACCTATGACTATGCACGGAGTCATAACCCAACGCGCCACGCGTTAGAAGAAACCATTGCTGAGCTAGAAGGTGGCGTGCGTGGTTTTGCATTCGCTTCAGGAATGGCTGCCATTTCAACCGCCTTGTTTTTATTATCAGCAGGCGATCATCTCGTCGTAACGGAAGATGTTTATGGCGGGACTTATCGAGTGGTGACAGAAGTTTTAACACGGATGGGCATTGAACATACTTTCGTTGACATGACCAATCTTACCGAAGTGAGAAATGCCATTCAAGCAAATACGAAAGCGTTCTATTTGGAGACACCTTCTAATCCAACGTTGAAAGTGACTGACATTGAAGCCGTGGCTGCCATTGCCAAAGAGATTGATGCGTTGGTTTATATGGACAATACGTTTTTAACACCTGCATTGCAACGACCTTTAGCATTAGGGGCAGATATTGTCCTTCACAGTGCGACCAAGTTTTTGGGTGGACATAGTGATGTCATTGCGGGTTTGGCTGTTGTGAAAGACAGCGCCCTTGGAAGCAGATTGAAGTTTTTACATAATGCATTTGGTTCAGTACTTGGACCTCATGATTCATGGTTGGTGATGCGTGGGATCAAAACATTACATGTGAGGCTTCAAGCATCTAGTGAATCAGCGAAAAAGATAGCGGATTATTTAAGAAGTCACCCTAAAATTAAGCGGGTTTACTACCCAGAAATAGGTGCTGTTCTTTCTTTTGAGTTAGAAAATTATGAGGCGCTAAAAACCTTTCATCAACACATTCAAATTCCTGCTTTTGCAGTAAGTTTGGGTGGTGTAGAATCTATTCTATCTTATCCAGCCACGATGTCTCACGGTGCCATGCCAAAAGCAGCGCGAGAAAAACGAGGCATTACAGACAGTTTGCTTCGCTTATCTGTTGGACTTGAACATGTGGATGATTTGATTGCAGATTTAGCACAAGCATTGGCAAAATGATAAGGGTTAAACAGTGGGCATTAAAACAATGACAGTCATCAATCAACATGGATTTGAAAGAAGGAGGGGTAAGTCATGGTCATCACTTATTTTAATGGAACATTTATTGACTTAGATGAGAAAGTGATTCCCATTGAAGAACGGGGACATAATTTTGGTGACGGCATTTACGATGTCATTCGGGTTTATAACGGCAAGTTTTTTATGTTAGACGCACATTTAGATCGCATTTTTATGAGCGCTGAAGCCATTCACCTCGACTTAAATCGAAGTCGTAAAGCGTTGACAAATGAATTTATCACGTGTTTTGAAAAGAGTGGTGAAACAAATGCTGACATTTATTTCCAAGTGACGCGAGGCATTGCGACCCGAAATCACTTGTTTCCAGATTGTCCAGTTTCGTTAAGCATCATTGTCAGACCCGCTAAAAACTTTCCAACTCATGAAACAAATGCCATCATGTTTCATCCTGACGAGCGTTGGGCAAATTGTTATATTAAATCACTTAATTTGTTACCGAATTTGCTGGCCAGGCAAGCAGCGGTTTCTCAAGGCTATGTCGAAGCTGTTTTAGTCAAAGATGGTTATGTGACTGAAGGGTCGTGTACCAGTGTGTTCATCATTAAAGATGGCGTCATGATCGTCACGCCTTTGTCTAAACAAATTTTATCCAGCATTACGCGAATGGCAGTGGAGAAAATCGCAAGCAAGTTTCAGATTCCCATTGACTATCGTCATTTTACACCCGATGAAATGAAAGCAGCAGATGAAGCGTTCATTGTCGGTACATTAATCGAAATCACGGCTGTGACACATGTTGAAGAAGTGGCACTTGGTCGAGGTAAGGTCGGTGAAATCACGAAAAAATTGCAACAAGGTTTCCATGAGTTGACGTTAGCAGGTTAAAAGGGTTGGGTTTTAAGCACCTTTTTTGTGATCAATCAGGTTAAAAAGACTGGAAAAATAAAGACAAACATTGTATAATGGTTAGCAATTGAACTTAATTGTCAGATGAATGAAAGCTTGTTTAATGGAGAAATTGATCAAGTGGATTTGGAGGAGATGGACATGGATATAAATTCAAATAAAACGATCACTTATGTAGATCCTGCAAGTGGGCGACCTATTTTAAGAGGGATTCATGATCAAGGTGCGAGAAGCTTTGCTGATGAAAATATTAATTTTGCAGAAGTTGTAGAAGCTTTGGATGACATTAGAAGCATTATGGAATCAGACATTTTTATTCGTGCTTTGGGAACACATTATGGGCAATTTACCGCACTTTTTAAGCAAGCCAGCTACTTAGCTAACAGTACTGAGAATTTAGATCATATCCTGTCTATTCTCAGTCAAATGCGACGTATTGCGAGACTTGTTCCTGCAAGTGCGTGTGCTTCTTTTGTGGCGACGCAATTGAAGCCTTTCTTGAAAGAAGAAAGGCATCTTGAGTAACGTGTGTCGACTAAACAGTTAGTTGTCAACGACCTGGATCAAAGATGATGAACCGCGTATGAAGCTCAGCAGAACTGCTGAGTTTTTTATGTTAATCACATCAAAAATATTAAATGGTAGGTCATGAACTCATGTATTTTTATCCCGTATATTTTGGATGGATTCTAAGAAAAATGTCTCATCACGGAATAATTTGCCTTCTTGTGATTTTAAAAAAGAAAACTTGAAAAAGAAATCGTTTTTATTTAATTTTACTGTAGACTTATACGCCGATTGGGTGTATTATGTTTACATGAGGAGACTGATATCACAGTCAATAATAAGAAGGAGCGTTAAAGATGATCAAAAAAATAGGGAAAATGGATGTAACAAAAAGTTCCAACAAAGGTTTATGCTTGAAGTCGATTTTTTTGTTGGGGCTCGCATGTCTGCTGATCATAAGTCAACTGTCACTGCAAGACATTTTGGCTTATGAACGTGATGCTTTAGCAGAAGCAGTTGTGTTAGCAGATGAGGAGGGGGCATTAACTGATGAACAGCACGTCGCTTTAAGTCAAATTATGTTTGAACGTTTGAACCGAGGCTTGGTTGGCTTCTACGGAGATGATGCCTTAAAAGATGACGACAGTTTGGTGAGCGTCATTGCTTTATTTGAACATAGTCCTGCAGAAGTTCAAGTGTTAGAAGCACAAGTTGAAGGGATGCAGTGGTCGAAAGAAGAAGCTGAAGCTGTTGTAGAAGACGATCATACGTTGTTTAGAGCAGAACTAGCTGCTTTACTTGCGTCGACAGCTGAGCGAGGCGTGGTAGCTGATGCCATCGGTTGGGAATATCGGACTGCACTTAATGGGGTTAGTCTCACTTTACCTGCTCAATTAGTTGGTGCAGTGGCTCAATTTGAAAGTGTACGCGTGGTTTATCCCAACGCCATCATTTCACGTGAGCCCGTGACAATTGATGACTTAGAACATGGATTTAGAAACCCTGAAGGGATGGCACCTGGTCGTCAAACGATGCGAGCAGATGACATGCATGCGCTGGGATATCGAGGTGCAGGTGTGGTCGTCGCGGTGCTTGATTCAGGCATTGACTATCATCATCCAGCGTTTGAAGGTGCTTTTTTGACCTTTGAAGAGATGCGGTTGCGCAACCCGTATTTAACAGAAGAAGAGACGTTAAATGGTTATTTCTTTGGACGTAACTTTGTTGATGATGTGGCCCTTTTCCCCATGATCGCTAATCCAGAAGCAGCACCTGCTCCCAATGATCCGATGGAAACCACTTATGACTTTTGGCGTGGCACGGGACTTTCAGAATTTGAACCGGACGCCTCAGGCTTCGGTCGTTTCTTCACTGCTCACGGCACGCATGTTGCAGGCACCATTGTCGGTCGTGACACAGGTGGAGAAGTCGCTATTTTAGGTGTGGCACCTGAGGCCTATGTCATTGCGTATCGGGTGTTAGGACCGAGAGATATTGGACTTGTTGATGGCGTCGTTGCAGCCATTGAACAAGTGGTATACGATCGCCCAGATGTTGTCAACATGTCCATTGGGACACCTGATAATACACCTGCTGGTTTGCCGATTACAACTGCTGTTAACAATGTTCAGCTGACAAACCCAGACATTTCATTTGTGATTGCAGGCGGCAATGCTGGACCTGATTTTTATACCGTTGGTGCACCTGGAACAGCCAGTACGGCCATTGTCGTTTCCAATGTGATTGAAGCCGGTTATGCTGGGATGACCATGGTTCATGAAGGGACTGAACACGAAGTGAGGTTTGATGCCATCTCTGGGCATTTATGGCAATATGATCCTGCATTGGGTCGTGTCGTTAGTACATGGGAAGGCTTCGTTCATGAAGCAGGTGTTTATCACATCTTTGCGATGCCAGCAATCGATGGCATCGCAGGACTGCCTGGGATGGGAACCGCTGCTGACTTTGAAGCATTGGTTGAGCGTTATGGCAAAGAAGCTTTGCAAGGTGCTTTTGTCTTCACATTGTTAGGTCCCAACTTCATGTCTTCAGCCCAATACGCTTATGAGCTAGGGTTAGGTGGCGTGATCGTGATTAATATCGCCCCTGTTAATGATGCTTCAGCTGCGCCTCCTTTGCCAGTGCCCCATTTATTTATGGCGTTTGATGACGGACTGATGTTTTATGCACACATGCAAGGAGAGGACCGCTCGACGGTGACATTTTCAAGCTTGCTTTTTGAATCCTTGCGATTAAGTGCTTCGTCATCAAGAGGCCCTGTGGCACAAAGCTTTGAAATTAAACCGGATATAGGTGCCAATGGCACGCAAGTTTTATCAGCTGTTCCCGCTTGGTGGGTTGGCGTAGGGGGAGGTACTGATTACCAATTGGCGTATGCAAGGGTGTCTGGTACATCCATGTCGAGTCCTCATGTGGCAGGTGCAGTGGCATTGATGATTGAATACAGTCGACAGCATTTCGATGTGGCATGGGAAGCTGAAGAAATTAAAACACGCTTAATGAATACAGCTGTTCCATTTGAGCAAGGTTTGTATAGTGTGTTTGAGACAGGAGCCGGTTATGTAGATGTTTTTGCAGCGACACATGCTGAAACAGTTGTTTTCGTTGCTTATGACCGGGTGGCAACCGTTCATGGGATTGCGTTTGAGCAGCAACCGTTTCAAACGACACGAACAGGTTCTTTTAGCTTCGGTGGTGTCAATACCTTTGACGAAGGGGCACGTTTAGACCGCACGTTGACGGGAAGCATTGTCAATCAAAGTAACGACCATCAAACTTATGTGATCACGTCCGAATTTATTCAACAGGGGAGACTGGCACAAGATCCAACTGGCTATGCAACCCTCCACTTTAGTGAAACAACATTAAGTGTTCCATCTGGCGAGACGGCCTATTTTGACGCACATTTGCAGATTGCTTTAGAAGCACCTCCTGGCTTTTATGAAGGTGTTGTAACGGTGACGCAAGTTGACGGTGAAGTCGTAGCCAGATTACCTTTCGCAGGTGTCCTCATCTGGGATCCACCGGTTTTACAAGATGTTTACTTGTATCGTCCAGTGATTTCAACAGGCGAATTTGGGCAAAATCCGACAAGTCGCCAATTGGGCTTATTTTATACACCCAACCATGGTTTCGCTACACAGACTTCTATTGTAAGAGCTGTTGATGGGATCACCGCATATAACTGGTCAACACCTAATTTTGAAGATGCTTTTGTCGGCTTCGTCGATACAACACTTGTTCAAGAAGCAGGCTTAACATTGGGACAACCACACCGCGCTGTCGTTTTGGACGGCTTTGTCGATCAAGCTGCGCTTGAAGAAGACGATTATTTCTTAGTGTTAGAAATTTTCAGACAAGTAGGTGCAGGCTGGGCTTGGGAAAAAGATCTTTTACTCCCATTTTCAGTGGATAATACCCCACCAACCCTCAGCGTTGATCCCCTTACAATTTCAGCAGGTGACGTTGTGATAACGGGTCGCGTACAAGATGACGGGTTAGAAAAAGCTGCGCAACAGGCGCTGACCGTTGATATTTGGTTAGATCAACCTGTGATGAACCAGCAGTTTAATGGCTTATGGCTACACATAGAAGATGAACGACCGATTCGTGTCGAAGTAGATCCTGATGGTTATTTCGAGCTCGTATTGGATCAAAGGGTTCAAGACTTGCCTTTTGATGTAACCTTTGTCGCCATCGATCACTACTCAGTGATTCCAAGGGTTGATGCACGGCTTGGAACGGTTGATCCAACTGAGCTTTGGCAGTGGGAAGCAGCGGACTACTTCGCGTTACCAGGCGGTTTTGTCTATGCAGATGAGCACTTAAACGACCAGTTACGTTTAGGTGGCCTATTTGGTTTTAATTTACTGGATTTGTTTCATGAACATGTATGGTCAGGGCTTAATGTCACAGAGAAAACGTTAACTTTATCTGTTGAGCGACCAACGATCCCAGCCATCCCGCCACTTCCAGAATTACCACAACTTCCGTCACTTCCCCCTTTACCGGGCATTCCATCTGTCCCAGGGATACCACCGCTACCTGAGCTCCCAAGTTTACCGGGTGTTCCGTCGATCCCAAGCATCCCAAGTTTGGGCTTACCAAGATGGTAATGGCTCATTTGAAGGTGTGAGTAAAGAAATCCATTAAAAATGCAGTGACTCTAAATGAAGTCACTGCATTTTTCACTTATTTTTCACTTGATTGCGATAAGCTGTTGGTGTCATCCCAACAAATTTTTTAAAAGTGGCACTGAAATGATTATGATTATTAAAACCGACAGATAATGAAATTTCGATAATGGAATCGTTGGTTTTCTCAAGTAATCGCTTGCTTTCGTTAATACGTAACCGATTTAAATATTGGCTAAATGTCATCGTGGTATGATTTTTAAAAAGGACGCAGAAATAACACATATTCAAATTTAAATAATCACACAGTTGTGGCAAATTAATCGCTTCATGGTAATGCGCCTGAATATAGCGGATTCCTTTTTCAATATGCGGATTACATGCCACGTCACTTGCAATATTTTTTTTAACAATTGAAATTAACAATTCTTCAAAATGCGGTGTCAAATGGCTAGGTTTATAAGGAAATTCACGACTTTCTTGATCAAAAGACTGATAAGCGCCGATCAAAAAGTAGCCTGTTTGATGAGAGGTTTCATTAAAAGGAAGGACAATATAATGATGCGCATCATCGGTTGTGAGCGTGGTGATGGCACTTAGATGCTGGCCTTTCATTTTAAAAGGTGGGCCCTTTCTAGCGGTTTTTCCCATCACATCAACTTGCTTTAAATGATCATCTAAAAATTGAATGGGGATGTGTGTCGCGTAATAAAAATCAGTTAGAATTTGATTAATGATACTCATGAGGTGCTCCTTTGAAAAAGTGGTTAGTTATAGTATAGACGCATCTAGAAGATTTGTCAAATTCTAACGATGTTTTGAAGCGTCATTGACAGGTAAAAATTCTTAAATGAGCAGTGGGATCGATGTTTGAAAGCCTCACTGCTGCACCTGTATCGTTGATGAGTTTAACAGTGGTTGGCACTTGATTGACTTGAATCAATGCGTGTCCAGTTAACTGACCGCTTGTTGTCGGCAATGTTGAGGAGGTATGGAATGTCTCATTTACCGTTAAGCCAAAACGAACAAAATCGCACGCCAATGCGTCTTCTACCGCAATCGTCCAGTCAATCACATACATGCCACGCTTACAAATTTCAATGATGCCTGTTTCAGGGTTATAGCCCATGTAACGACTGTTGTCGCTTAATGATTCATCAAAGATGACAGGATTTTTATCTGGCAGCGTTCGTTCATCAAGCGTTGTTAATTGAAGGCTGATTCCTTCAATTTGACAATGATGATGTTCGCTTCTTTCATCGCATTGACGAGGAGACGTCGTTCTTTTTACATGTGATGGATGTGTTGGCGTGGATGCATGCCAACATTTACAACGTTTTCTTACGACCCTACGCTGACAGGATCTACTTGCGATTTGTTTTGAACAGCCACACATCATTTTCATCATTGATTCCTCCGTTTTCATAACACTTAGTTTTATCTTATGCCTAAGCCTATTTTTCGTGCGTTAAATTGGCATTTATTTCATTATTTAATGGTGATACCCGTATTGGTCCGAATAAACGAAATAAATTTAGCGTTTTTAAACATAGAATATGACAGAAAAGGGGTTGAATCAATAAAAAAATCAAAAAACACTTTTCATATGGCGCTAATTATGTTATAATGATTCTTGAATTTGGGATTGAGAGGTGTAACAAATGAAAAAAGTAAATAAATGGATGATTGCATTGGCTTTAAGTGTCGTTTTAATGACGGCGGGTGCGCCAAGTGTTTCGGCTGCGCCAAGTTTAAATCTGGTGATCGACATACCAACAGTCGTGATTGACATACCAGACATTGTGGTTGAGATACCAGAGATCGTATGTGAAGAATATGAAGTGGTGAGAAGACGTTTTGGTCTTGGCATTCTTCAAAGGATTCTTTCGTTTCTCAACCTGTTAAACCAAGTTAGTATCGCATGCTAAAGAAAGAGACCTTTTCAGGTCTTTTTTCGTTTATCTTGAGAGATGAGATAAAAATAGCTCGGCTCATGTTTTGAATGAGACATGACAACAAATGAGACCTTTTCAGGTCTTTTTTTCGTACATCAGTGGGGAAAAAAGTGTGTGTTTAAGCAGGTACTTCGATTGAAAGCATTGCTATTTTCGCGATCTTCCTTTATAATAAAACGAAGGAATTGCATGCAACATGTTGCGAAACGAAGTCAGTCGTAGCGGTGTAAAAATGTGAGCAGTTGAGGTTATCCTTTGTACGCGTTGTCGGCTGGGAGAGGTGATGCTGTTTTAAGGTAGGGATGAATGTGAAAAAGAAAGAATATGACTTAACAAGTGGACGTATTTTAAATAAACTGCTGTTAATTGCGGGTCCTGTTATGGCAACGCAGCTCTTTCAAATGGTGTATAATTTAACGGATATGTTTTTTGTGGCGAGAATTTCAAGTGATGCCGTGGCGGCCACAGGAGCAGCTGGGATGTTTATTTGGTTATCGGTTGCTTTTTTTGTCATTGGTAGCATGGGTGCAGAAATTGGTGTTTCACAAAATAAAGGAAAAGGCGATGTGGTGACAGCGAAACGATTTGCTCAGAATGCGCTCTTTATCGCCCTTGTTTTAGGGCTCTTTTTTGCTGGCATCATGGTCTTGTTTACTGACTTTTTTATTGGATTGATCGGCATTCAAGAAGCACATGTGGCCCGTGATGCAGCCCTTTATTTGCGCATTGTAGGTGCTGCTTTTCCCATGTTATTTGTCAATAACGCCATTACCGGTGCATTTAATGGTTCGGGAAATTCCAAACTCCCTTTTTATTTGAAAATGATGGGTCTCGCTGTTAATCTGATCGTCACGCCCTTTTTGATCTTTGTACTTGACTTTGGGATTAAAGGTGCCGCTATTGGAACTGCCATTGGCTATACAGTGACCGGTGCTTTACTTGTCGTTGCGATTAAACATCCAAAGACATCTCCTTTTCCTGATTTTAGTTTTAAAGCAGTGTGTTGTCCAGACAAAAAGACAGTGCGTCAAATTTTAAAGTGGAGCTTGCCGGTTGCCATTGAAAATGGCTCATTTACGATGTTAACCATGTTGATTGTTAATATGATCGCAAACTTTGGCGCAGATGCACTGGCAACGAAACAAATTGGTGTTCAAATTGAATCTTTAACATGGTTGGTGGGTGGTGGCTATGCAGCTGCCTTGACTTCTTTTGTTGGCCAAAACTACGGTGCCAATCAAATGGATCGGATTCAAAAAGGCTTTAAAATCTCATTTTTTGTCCAAAGCTTATGGGGGATTTTGGTGACGTTGATCATGTTTTTCGGTGGCGGTCTCATCTTCCGTCTGTTTACGGATGACCTAACCATTATTGAATCTGGCATTCGCTATTTGCGCATTGCCGCTTTTGTTCAAATCATCAGCTGTATTGATGCCATTTGTGCCGGTACATTTCGAGGACTTGGCCAAACAATTCAGCCTTCAGTGACAACCATCACCTTCAACATTTTGCGCGTTTTCATTGCTTTTGCTTTGTCACAAACAGCCCTTGGCTTATATGGTGTTTTCATCGGTGCGGCGTCAGGGATTTTCTTTCGAGGTCTTGCGATTTTCATCTGGTACGGGCTATATACCCGTAAACACTTTAAAAAAATTGAAACGACGGTTTGACGAACAACGATTCGTTTAATCAACACCATCGGGTTGGAAAATGATCAAAATAGAAAGGTTGGATTCACATGAAAATAATGGTACAGCGTGCCAAAGCTGCTAAAGTGCGCGTAGAAGGGAAGGTTGTGGGACAAATTGAACGTGGATTGATGTTACTCATTGGGGTGACGCATGAGGATGGGTTAGAAGATGTCACGTATTGTGCGAAGAAAGTGGCGAATTTACGCATTTTTGAAGATGAAATGGGGAAAATGAACCTGTCGATTAAAGAAGTCGGTGGCGCTATTTTGTCTATTTCCCAATTCACTTTATATGGCAACACAGAAAAAGGGAATCGACCGAGCTATAGCGAAGCGGCACGCCCTGAAGTGGCGAAGCCGTTATATGATGCATTTAATGTCATGTTGCGCAACCATGGCATTCATGTTGAAGAAGGTCTCTTTGGTGCGATGATGGATGTTGAATTCACAAATGAAGGACCTGTGACATTGATTGTGGCAAGTAAAAAGTGAAGGTATATGTTTGCGTTAAATGTGTATACTAACGACATGATTTCAATTAGAAAGTGAGGAAGGCAACTTATGAGCAAGAAAAAAGCAAATTTGACCTTAGATCCAACAACCCATCATTTGGATCCACAACCGGAAGAGCCTTGGTTAGGAAATCCTGATGACCATGAACCGACGACAAAAGTGACGAAGGAAACGATCAATCCATAGATCGGGTAGTGAAAGAATTTCGCTTTCATTATCTTTGAGATTCTTTTCTCTCACGATCATAGACTTATTTCTACATTTTTGGATTATTTCCGAACAAATTAGCGACAGTGACAATGTCATTGCCGCTTTTTTGCTACGTGTTGAAAAAGAATGACGCTGTAACATGAGTACCTAGTACGTAAGCGAGAAAAAACAGACTGTATAAAAAAATTCCATCAAGTGTGCTAGAATAAACTTTAAGCCACAAGATGGGATTTGTGTGTCATATGGAAGTCTGCTTGACAATGTCGTTTTACGGATTCAGTCCATGGTAAAAAGTTCTGCAAAAGAGCAGGATTGCGATGAAAATCCAGCTTAGGAAGGTTATCGAATAAATAATTGACAATATTTCTAAAATGTGATAGAATACTTCATAAAATGTCAGAAGATGTCAGAATTGGTCGTATATAACCAATGAACTGGTAAAAATATGAAGGAGAAAACAGATGCTACACATTAAAAACATCAAATATTCTTACGACAAAAAGAATGTTGTACTAAGTGACATGAACTTTGAATTAGAGCAAGGCGAATTCCTAACCATTGCTGGACCAAATGGAAGTGGGAAAACAACGCTCATTAAGTTAATAACGGATTTACTGAAAATGAAACAAGGTACGATCAGTATTGCTAGTATGCCGCATGATTTACCTCAAATCAAAAAGAAAGTCGTTTACTTATCCAGTGAAGATTATTTACCAGAATTTCTTACAGGATTTGAATATGTCAAAATGCTGTGCGAGATGTATGACTGCCCTTTAAATAAGGAAGCAATGGATCGTTTAGCTCGTTATTATTCCCTTGATAGAAAGTTGCATGAACTTATTGAGGGGTATTCACATGGCATGAAGAAGAAGATTCAATTGATGAGTGCTTTTTTGATCGAAGCGCCGCTCCTGATTATAGATGAAACATTAAATGGGATAGATGTCGAAGCAAAAGAAGCGACAAAATTACTTTTAAAACAGTATCAAAAAAACGGTGGTGCCATCATTTTTTGTACCCATGATTTAGAGTTGGTAGAGGAAATTGGCGAACGGGTTATTTTAATTAACAAAGGTGAAATTCACATAGATGGTATGATTCGTGAGTTATTGAATGAGCATCAAAGCTTGACGGAAGTCTTTAAACAATTAATCAATTATGAGGAGATGAAAGATGAAATTTCAAAATATTTTTAGGCTACAAAAATTGTACTATTTATTCTTCATTCGCCAAGTGTTAAGTATGGGTATTTTGAAAGAGAAATTGTTTCGCATTGTTATCGCTATTTTATTGCTTGGATTATTTGGGATGACATTTTGGTTCAATTATAACTTATTTGACGGATCATTTGTCTTACCTGAAATTAATTGGGCAAGTCACTTGATTAGAACTCGTATCATTGAAGTTGTAACTTGGACAAGTGGTGTTTTCCTTTTTATTAAGTTGTTGTTTTTAAAAAAAGGCTCTTTTTTACAATTAACAACACAGCTACCGATTACCAATCGTGAACGTAGCATTTCACTTTTATTATTTGAATTATTGATGGTCTTATTCATCGTTTCACTGATAGGAGCATCTTACGTGGCGGCTTTTGTGTTTAGGTTTGGTGTAATGAGCATTTTCTTGCTCATTACTATAAGTTTCTTTACCTGTGTAACTTTATACCTTATTTTGCAGTTAAGCTATGTGATTGTTTCCTATATTTTAGATGTTGTCAAGCTGACTAAATTAAAAACACTCGCTGTTTATTTATTCCTCTCTGCTTCATTTATTTGGATTAATCAGAATACTGTAGTTTTAGCTTTAAGAACACCTGTAGAACTTGAAAACTTTCATTGGTCAACCTTGTTTCTTTGGTTAAATGATGAAATTCATTTTCTCGCTCCTTTGCTGTTTTTCTTCTTCTCTACGAGTATACTTGTTTTTCTTGGACTTCTGATTCCAATGCATACATACATTGAAGAACGAGCTTATGCCAATCTCAAATTGCCTTTTCTTAAAAAGTCCACACTGCTCAACCTTTATTTGTTACAACTTATTCGTCGGGTTGAAAACTATGTAACTGTTGTTGTGAGCTGTGCGCTTTTCTTCTTTTTTCTCATCTATATCATGACAGCTGGAATGATCAACCCCTTTAATGCAATGATGTTTGTTGCGTTATTAGGACTCTATATTTATATGCAAACGGATAAAATTCGGGTGATGGCTTACAAATTAAACTATCGAGCCATGTCTGATTATACAGCACTGATTTTAAGCCAAGTCATTTATCTATTTTTTATTTCAATCCCTCTCTTTTTATTGCATCTCATTGTAAGTGATACTTTGTTTCCAATTGACTCTTATTTAAACATCATCTTGAACCTGTTTATTACAATACTAGTCACAACATATGCAGGCATTTTATTTCCAGCTAAAAAAGAGAATCCTTTTTCCCCTTTGATTGGCACTATGCTCGCAGTCATAGTACTCGGCTCCTTGTTTTACATATCCGCTATCTTAAATTTATCTCATTTTGGCAATGTTCTTATTCGTTTCATTTTTTGTATCTGTATCATTTTTATGAGCATTGTGGCGCTCGTGAAGTTAAAGGAGGAAACCCGTTATGAAAAATCTTAACCGAATTGTAAAATCATTTGTCTTATCGGTTGTTACAACGATTCTTATTTTAGTCGTCATCGCCTTATATTTCTTTAGCACAGTAACTGAGGAAGTGGCTTCTTTCACAACGTATTTTGGTGCATTAAACGTCAATGTGTTAATAGATGAACCACCATTTGTATTTTCAGTCGACTTTAGTTTAAGTGATCAGCCGACAGCTATTTGGCTTACGGTTATCATCATTTTTATTTGTTATTATCTAGGAAATGTCTTGTATGCAAACTATAAACAACGTAAGGCTCAATTGAATCATGATAGATGAAATAATTGACAATATTTCTAAGATGTGAATGTTTTCGATAAGAAAAGACCTCTTTTTCAGTTCTGGAAGAGGTCTTTTTAAAAATCTTCAATTCTTGTAGTGACATTTTCATTTCTTGTGGTATCATATGACTGAGACAACCTTTCTGTTTTTAGTGCGTGTGGTAACTATTGTGTGAATCATCTCACATAGCTTTCGATTTTTTGGAAAAATTTCATTTCTTTTGTAAACATTCCTACTATAAAACCCAATGTATTTCCAATAATATCAGCTAAATCAAAAATACCTAAAGCAAAGACATATTGAATGATTTCAACAATTGTGATTCCAACGACAAAATAGACAACTTTCTTTGTGTTAAACATGAAGAGAAATCCAAAAGGAACAAACATCATGATGTTTAAAAAAGCTATCCTTGTAAAAAAATCACTGAAAAAAGAAAATAGATGAGTTTCAAAGCCACTTGCACCTACTGTCATGAAGAAGAGCAAATAGCCTAATACAGAAAAATAGGCTGTATACGAAAGATAAACAGTCCATTTTGGAATTGTTTTCGTGTAGAAACTTTGAATGATGATGTATAACCAAAATGTAATTATGAGAATATGCATGAAAGGAATCCAAAAGTCAACTTCCGGAACCGTTCTAAAAAATGTTAATAAAATGGGGTAGAAATAAGCCATATAAATCCATCGCGAGATGAGGAATGAGATGATGACTAATAACACGTGTATGAAAATTGACTTTATTCGATACATTTTAACTTACCTAGGTCTCGTTACCGATCCACTAATATTAAAACGTTGAATATTACTCACATTAACCGTACTAAAATGTAGCCAATAAGTTCCCGCTCTTAAATCGCTAGCAAATGTTCCACTGGTTGTTCCAGTAAAATTGCTTGTTGCCTCAGTTGTGGAGCCAATGAAAGCATTTCTAATAATGTGAACCCTCATCTGTGTACTTGTAGCAGTATTCGCGTTGTACCTTGTCTGGCTATGGTGCACTGTAAATCTTGTTCCATTTTGAGCAGCTGTTACTGTCCATTCATTAACAGAACGGAGGTTGTGAATACCTGTGCCATTATATGTTAAAACTGTTGTCGTATTAGCATGAACAATTCTAACTACTTGTGGTAAAATAAAACTGAATGCTAGTAGTGTAAATGATAAGAATTTAAGTGTTTTTTTCATGTTATAAAACCTCCATTTTTTCGAAATACTAACTCAATTTTCCTGTCAAATAGTCGTTACCGCACTTATTAGAAAACAGAAAGGTTGTCTCAGTCATTGATACGACAACGCTTATCCTAACTTTCAAAATTTTATCATAAGACAGATATGAATGTCAATATAAGATAAATGTCAATCGGATTTGACACGTTTATTCCGAAGCAAAAAAATCTACCAACAGCTAAAGCAATTAAGGCTTATAATTTTGTCAAGTTTTAGCCATATCAAGTGGATTAATATAACTTAATGTGGTATTATCTTAATAAATCACTCATATTGTAGGTGTTAAGATATGTCGAGTTAAGATGTGACAGTCGCTTTTGATTAGAAAGCGTCTTTTTTAGGTGGATTGAAAAATGAGGGTTAAGTGAAGCAAGGTGCTCTTGAGGATGTGAATCATGAGCGAGACTATACTTTTAATGGGAAAAGTGGTATAATTTTGACGTGCAAAGTCATGTTTCCTTTTGAAAGTTGAGGTTTTAAGATGAACCATTTAAAACAGTTTGTCATCATTCTCGTTATTTGTTTAATCGGTGAGTTGCTCGTCAATTTCCTTCCGTTCGGCTTCCCAGGCAATGTGATGGCTATGATGTTACTTGCTGGTCTTCTGGTAAGTCGTGTTGTGAAAGAAGAACAGATTAAAGCAATAAGTGATTTTCTGCTTGAGACCATTGGTCTTTTTATTGTTCCAGTAAGTGTAGGTGTCATTGAGCATGTTGACTTGATTCAGACAGTTGGCATTCAATTGTTACTCATTTCTCTCATTACCCTCGTTGTTACGTTTGCCAGTTGCGCATTCACCATTCGTTTGGTAATCAGCGTGATGAATCTTAAGCAAAAGGAGAAGATTTAACATGAACGCTTTATTTGATTTACCACTGTTGGGTATTTTATTATGTTGTGCCGCTTATACATTTGGAACTTGGTTAAATAAAAAAACAGGCTGGGTGATGCTCAATCCATTTCTGATTGCCATGTTGATGTGTATGGCGTTTTTACAACTAACAGGGATGAGTCTTGAGCAATTTAACCGAGGTGCATCAATCTTGCAGTTCTTTTTAATCCCTGCAACATGTGCCATTGCTGTTTCGATTTATCGTCAGCGCAAACTGCTAGGTGCTTACTTTTTGCCGGTTGTTCTCGGTTGCTTGGTGAGTTCGCTCGTTTCAATTGGTGCATCTTATGTCCTGGGGTTTCTCTTTGGCCTTGATGAGGTCATGGTTGCTTCAACGGTTCCTAGCTCAGTGACGGCACCCATTGCCATTGACATTGCAGTGGGAAGGGGTGGTATTGTACCCATCGCCATTTTATGTGTCGCGATTACCGGGATTGCCGGTGCGATTTTCTCTCCAACATTGATTAAGCTGTTCAACATAACAGACCCTGTTGAAATGGGTGTTGCTATTGGTGCTTCTTCTCATGTGCTTGGCACTTCAAAAGCGTTAGAATTAGGTGAGGTACAAGGTGCGATGAGTGGGATTGCCATTGGGATTTCTGGCATTATCACGGTATTTTTAAGTTTACTTATTTGAGGAAAGTTTGTTGTCATAAGAAGTGTTTTTTGTAGGAGGTTGATATGACGTCATGAAATATTATATGTTGGATAATCACGATTCTTTTGTCTATAATTTGGTTGCTTATTTTAAAGCGTTGGGACATGAAGTGGTGGTTGAAAATGTGAAAGAGGCTCATATTTTAAATTTAAAAGAAGCGGCAATTAAGGGGATTATTATTTCTCCTGGACCTGGGACGCCTGCACAGGCTAAGATGGCGAATGAATTACTTCAACTTTATGGAGGTAAAATTCCGATTTTAGGGGTTTGTCTCGGTCATCAAGTGATCGGTCATTGTTATCAATCTGTTGTTAAAAAAGGAAAAAAGCCTGTTCATGGCAAAATTTTTACGATTAAAAATACAGGGAAGCATCTGTTTTACAACTTACCTGAAAGATTTAACGTCACACGTTACCATTCACTGGTCATTGATCCCAACACATTGCCTGACGTATTTGAGGTTGATGCTGTGACAGAAGACGGTGACATTATGGCGATTTCGCATCAGCAGTTGCCGATTTATGGTGTTCAATTTCATCCAGAAGCCCTTTTAACGGAATATGGACATGAACTACTAGAAAACTTTAATCAAATTTGTGAAAAGTGGTGGGAAAATGAAGCCTAAAATTAAAAAATTAGCACATTACAGATCAATCGCAGATATTTTTTCGCTTTACCAAACAGAACAAGATGTTTCGCTCTTAGAGTCTGCGCTTGAAAATCAGTTGGGTCAATATTCCATCATCGGTCGGAGTCCTTATCATAAAGTTGTCAAAACAAATGAGGCCATCTATCTCGACGATGAGAAAAAAGAAGTTGATTTCGCCACTTATGTTAAAGCTTATTTCAAAGAAAATCATCAACTCAATGAGACGGGTCTGCCCCTTGTTTCAGGCGCGATTGGGTATTTTTCTTATGATTATAACCGAAATAAACAAGGTCAAATTCCTGAAGCGATGTTGATTTTTTATGATGAATTTATCATTGAAGATCATGAGCATCGCATCATCTATTTGATTGCCAATGGGAAAAATAAAGATGCTGACTTGGCTTTGCAAGCGTTAGAGGGAGAGATTAACCAGGTTGAAATCAGTCAACATAAAGACGTTCAAGAAAAAACGTTAAAAGTGACCTGTCATTTTGAAAAAGAAGCTTATTTAACAGCGATCGAAAAAATGATGGCTTACATTGTTGAAGGGGATATTTATATTGCGAATATGACCCAACAGTTATGGCTTCAAAGTTCGGTGTTGCCTTATGACTTATATGAGATACTCAGAGCTCATAACCCAGCACCTTTTGCTGCGTATTTGAACTATGCAAATTTTCAAGTCGTTTGTGCGTCGCCAGAACGGTTTATTCAAATCAAAGGGCGTCACATTGAAACAAGACCGATTAAAGGAACGAGAAAAAGAGGAACAACGGTCGCAGAAGATGTACAAATGATGGCAGAACTTCAACATTCTGAGAAAGATAAAAGTGAATTGTTAATGATTGTCGATTTGGAACGGAATGATTTAAATAAAATATGCAAGCCAGGTAGTGTACGCGTGGAAGAGCTTTATAAAATTGAGTCTTATGCAACAGTTCATCATTTGGTGGCAGAAGTGAAAGGTGAACTAGAAGCGCATGTTGATGTGATGGACATGATTCATGCCACTTTCCCCGGTGGTTCTATTACAGGCGCACCTAAGCGCCGTGCGATGGAAATCATTGAAGCGCTTGAACGTGATGATAGAGGGCTTTATACAGGCACCATCGGTTATTTTTCTTTAAATGGTGATTGTGACACCAATATTGTCATTCGAACAGCGATTTATCAAGACTCGGTTTATCAGTTAGGGGTTGGTGGTGGGATCACGTACGAATCTGAAGTCATGGATGAATACGAAGAGACGTTACAAAAAGCAAAGGCATTTTTAGATGCCCTTTCTTAATGGAAAGGAGACAACCATGATGCTACAATCGGATCAAGGCTATTATTTTGGTTTGGGGGTCTTTGAAACCATTCGAGTCAAAGAGAAGAAAGGACTTTTACTCGGGCAACATCTGCAACGTTTGAATAAAGGGTTGGACACATTAGGCATTAAAACAGTGATGACCGATGAGCAAGTCGAAGCTTATCTTGATCAACAGGGCGTCGACGTCGGCGTCTTGAAAATTGCTGTTTCAGAGAAAAATATCGACTTTTCTACACGGATATCGCCATATACATCACAGCATTATCAAACAGGTTATCAACTGATGGTAAGCTCGATTTTAAGAAATGAAACATCGCCGCTGACTTATCTCAAATCACTTAACTTTGGTGATAACATCTTAGCCAAACAACACGCACAGCAACATCACTATGATGACGCATTGTTTCTCAATACGAAAGGATGTGTGACAGAAACAACATCGTCTAATATTTTCTTTGTGAACGGCGATGTGATCCACACGCCATCGGTTAAAAGTGGGCTTTTGCCTGGCGTTATGAGAGAGGTGATTTGTCAGCACGAACATGTGATTGAAAAAGAAATAACAATGGGAGAAGTGTCCTGTTATGACGCCTGTTTTCTGACCAATTCCATTATGGGGATCATGAAAGTGACAGCCATTGGTGATGTGAAGTTTAACAAAGATGATCACGTTATCAGGCTTCAAAAGACCTATCAAGCATTTTATTAATCGCATTAAAAGGGAGATGCAAATGACGTATCAAGAAGCAAGACAGTATTTAGCAGACATATCGCCTATGGGCATTACATTGGGGTTAGCACGCATTAAAAACTTATTAAATGAACTTGGAAATCCACAAGATGATTTGAAATTTATTCACATTGCCGGTACAAATGGAAAAGGCTCTGTTTTGGCGTACACGTCGACCATTTTAGAACGAGCAGGCTATCGGGTCGGACGTTATGTGTCACCGACTGTTCAATCGTATCGTGAACGCATCCAACTTAACCGAACCCCCATTTCAAAAGAAGATTTTTCTCTACAACTTTCGAACATAAAACAAGCCATTGAAAGGCTATTAGCAAAAGGGTTGGGGCATCCTTCCGTTTTTGAAATCGAAACCGTCCTAGGGTTTCTTTATTTTAAAGCACAACATTGTGATGTGGTGGTGATGGAAACAGGGATGGGTGGTGCTGATGATGCGACCAATGTGATTAAGCATCCCCTCGTTTGCGTTTTCACAACTGTCAGTCGAGATCATATGACATTTCTTGGAGACAGCCTTGCTGAGTTGACGCGAGCGAAAGCAGGGATCATTAAAGCAGGCGGACAAGTCGTTTATGGCAAATTACCGTTAGAAGCTGAGGAGATTATTCAACAGACAGCACAGCAATTTAACAATCCCATTTATCAAGTGGCGCTTGATCACATTGTTTTACAACATGCTGATGAGCGGTTCGTGCAGACATTTGCGTATAAAGGGTTGGAAAATATCACCATTCAATTGCTAGGAAAACATCAAATAGAAAATGCGACATTGGCCATTGAAGCCGTACGTTCATTACATGGTCATGGATTTAATATCACAGATGCTCATATTAAAAAAGGACTTTTTGAAACGAGATGGTTTGGACGTGTGACAGTTGTGAAAGAAAAAAATCCTGTGATCATTGTCGATGGTGCGCATAACCAAGAAGCGGTAAGTGCGCTTGCTCAAACATTATGTGATCTTTTCCCAGCTGCAAAGATCGTGGGTGTGATGGGCGTTTTTAAAGATAAAGAAATTGAGGCGATGCTCATGGAAATTAAACCTGTGATGCGTGAAATTCATGCCATTTCTTTGCCTGATGAGCAGCGAACATTAGCTGCTCATGCCTTGCAAAAACAGGTGCAAAAGATGGGTCTAAGTGCGCAATCTCATGACACATTGGCAGCTGCTTTGCAAGCGGCAACTCGTGACGCAGATGTTGTCGTCGCCTTTGGCTCATTGTCTTATTTAGGAGACGTTTTAGACCATTTTAACAGATGTTGACGCAATGAATGATATCAAAACAAGCGGTATGTTTGCAATGTCATAAAATAGAGATAGCGGAAAGGAGATTTTTAAATGTTAACGACAGAATTGAAAAGTATTCATGAAGAAATGATTGAAATGAGACGACATCTGCATATGAATCCAGAGCTTTCATTTCAAGAAGTAAAGACGCCTGCTTATATTGTCGCCTTTTTAAAGCAACATGGGATTGAAGTGCGTGAAAAAGTCGGTGGAAGAGGGGTTGTTGGAACGATTAAAGGTGATCAGCCTGGTAAAACAGTTGCGTTAAGGGCTGATTTTGATGCGTTAGCCATGGATGATGAAAAAGATGTGCCTTATCAATCGAAAGTAAAAGGTGTTAACCATGCATGTGGTCATGATGGACATACAGCGACACTGTTGGGTGTTGCGAAAGTGTTGTCACAACATACCCATTTAATTAAAGGAGAAGTCCGTCTGATTTTTCAATTTGCTGAAGAAGTACCACCTGGTGGTGCCATCGACATGATTGCAGATGACTGTTTATTAGGTGTCGACGCCATTTTTGGGACGCATTTATCTAGCCGTTTGCCAGTTGGTGCATTTAATTATACCATCGGTCCGATGATGGCATCAGCAGACAAGTTTACCATTGAACTCTTTGGTAGAGGTGGACATGGTGCTGCACCGCATCAAACAGTGGATCCCATCGTGTTATCTGCACAGTTAATCACCATGATGCAAACTGTCATTAGCAGGCGAATCAACCCCATTTCACAAGGTGTTCTGACTTTTGGTAGCGTACACGCAGGCTCGGCTTTTAATGTGATTCCAGACAAAGCGATGCTCATTGGAACAGTTCGAACATTTGATAAAGAGGTTCAGCAGCTCATAACTGAAGAAATGGAAAAAATAATCAAAGGTCTTTGCGACGCTGCTGGTGCGACTTACACGTTTGAGTATACGAAAGGCTATCCAGCATTGGTTAATCATGAACAAGCAACCAAACTGTTGATCAAGAGCTTAGAAAAAATCGTCCCTAAAGAAAAAATCATTGAAATGGATCCGATGATGGGTGGGGAAGACTTTGCTTATTATTTAGAACAGGTGCCGGGCACATTTTTTAATACGGGTGCTAGAAATGATGAAAAAGGGATCACTTACCCGCATCATCATCCTAAATTTGATATTGATGAGGATAGTTTGTTATATGCAGCACAAGCTTTGGTCACGGTTGCACTTGATTATTTGAATCAGTAAACAAGATTTTGATGAAGCTAAAAAAATGAACTTATTTTTGTAGACTTTATTCAAATATGCTTGACTTTCTTGCAAATTTATCGTAAAATGAGGGGGTGAATAATGAGTTTAAAAGCTGGGAGTTGATGTGCGTGTTGGCTAAGATGACTGACTTAACAACTGATATAAAAGAAGCAGACTTAACAGCATTTGAGTTTGATTGGACGAGAAAGTCCTGTGAAGAAAGTGTTATTTATGGCGCAACTGTAGCGGATGAACTTGCTGGGTTGGTTGAATTTGAACGCGTGGAAAAAGAACTTTATTATTTCATGCATTTAATCGAAGTTGCCCCCGTTTATCGTGGAACAAGCGTTGCTGGGGAACTTCTCGCTTTTATTGGAAAAAATGCTTTAGAAAATGGTTGTGATGGTTTTGTTGTGTTTGAAAGTAAATCATTGCTGTATGCGTACTACATTGATAAATATGGTGCGAAACCACTGAAAGGGAGAAGACTTCATTTCGATGAAGCAGCGACAAGAAGGTTAATACGGGTTTACTTAGAAGTCAATTACACACGAGCAGATCTTTTAAAACCACCGACCATTGTTTCTGAATCAAGAAATGTCACCTATGCTGAAGCTTCTCAAACATGTCCACGTTGTGCTGAGGTCATTGCAAAAGGTGACGCACATATTCAAAAATATGGCCATGGTGTGATACCTAATGTGAATCGAAATGAATTGACGGGCTTACGCTATATCCCAGCAATTGAAGCGAAACTCGGGCGTCAAATTACCGATCGTGAATGGGATAACATGTCTATCAGGTAACAGGTTGCTTCGCTTGGCAATCACATGAAAAGAAGGCGCAAAAGGGTTTAACATGATGGAAGTGCGTGAAGCGAAAGGCTGGGTGGCTTTTGTCGCTCAACCTTTAATTTAAAGAGAATGGAGTTTGAAAAAATGAGTACATTAACAAACAATTTACCCGTTGCAAATCTGTCTGGATATGGCATTGATCACACGGATGTCCCTTTTTTACAATTAGAAATGAAAGACGCTGTTGCTTTGATTCAAGATGAAACGTTTAATGGGATTCTTTATTTTGGGTTTCCTGGTTGCCCGTGGTGTCGTGCTGCGGTTCCGATTTTAAATGAAGCAGCCAAGGAGACGGATACAACCATTTATTATGTTGACCGAAGCCACGGGTTAAGGACGGAAACGTTTAAAAAATGGGATTTAGAAATGGCGACATGGTTAGATACACAAATTTTCATGAAAAAAATGGGTGATGTTCCCAATATTTACGTCCCCCAAATCATTCATTTAAAAGCAGGGAAAGTGGTTGATAGTCAACGCAGTGTGTTTGATAAAGATTCGCGTGATGATCGAAGCTTAGGTGTTTTTGATGCGCACGCACAACGTGAGTTATTGAATCGTTATACCGCCATTTTTTCTCAAGTGTCTTTGGGATGATGACGGGTAAAAAAATAGCGTATGCGTTAAAATGACGTCATGTATGACATAAAAAATCCGTTTTAGTCCAAACTAAAACCGTCTCAATGATTGATTAATCATTAAAGCGTTTAAAGGAGGATTTACATGTCACATACATTTCCAAAGCATGCGCCAGGACAAACCCAACCGGTTCAACCTGGCATTGAATCTGAGATGAATCCATTGCCGATTTATGAAGCTGCTGATGACGAGAAAAAAGATGGGAAATTAAAGGATAAAGTCGCCATTATCACAGGTGGAGACTCAGGCATTGGTCGTGCTGTTTCCCTGGCATATGCAAAAGAAGGCGCAAAAGTGGCGATTGTGCATCACCCGAGAGAAGTTGATGATGCAGCGGTTGTTAAAAATAAAATCGAACAGATCGGTGGGCAATGTTTGTTAATTGAAGCAGATTTAACGCAATCGACTGTTGCAACTGAAATTGTTTCGAAAACAAAGGAAGCTTTTGGTCAGGTCAATATTCTGGTTAATAATGCGGCTGTTCAATATCCGCAAAAGAACATTGCCGACATTACGGATAAAGATCTACATGACACATTTGCCGTTAATTATTTTGCAACATTTTATTTGACGCGAGCGGTTGTCCCTCATTTAACAACTGGAGATTGTGTGATTAACACCACGTCTGTAACGGCGTATGAAGGGAATGAACAACTTTTAGATTACTCGTCAACCAAAGGTGCATTGCGTGCTTTTACGCAGTCGTTGGCGATGAATTTGGCGAAAAAAGGGATTCGTGTTAATGCAGTGGCACCAGGTCCCATTTGGACACCGCTTATTCCAGCTTCATTTGATGAGAAGAAAGTGGCTGAACATGGCACCAAAGTGCCATTGGGAAGAATGGGACAGCCCGTTGAACTAGCAGGTTCTTACGTGTTACTTGCGAGTGCTGAAGGTTCTTACATGTCAGGAACCACGATTCATGTGAATGGGGGTACCATTACCGATAGTTAAATCAATCAGCTTAAAGAAGACTAACAGCATCTAAAAAGGGCTATCTCGTTTATCAATGAGATAGCTTTTTTAGTTTTAAGTGCGTTGATTTTAACCACGGTCGTGAGGCATGCCTAGCCATAAAGGTGCACTCATTCTATGTTCCATTTGTTTTCTTAAGCACGTATTGCTTATCAACGTTTCAATGGCTTTTAAGAAGCAATCAACATCAGCTTCATCGTTGTAAATCCCAAAACTGATGCGCACCATACCTGTCGGTGCTTTACACGGTGAAGTATTTGTTTCACCTGTTAGGCGACGGACGTAAGGATGCGCACAAAAGGCAGCTTGGCGAACAGCAATGGCGTAATGACTTGCTAAAAAATCGGCCACCGTTTCAGGGTTGAAACCTTCAATGTTAAATGTGATAAGCCCGACGCGATCTGAGATGTTTTTCGTGTCACCATAAAGGATGACATCAGGAAATTGCTTGAGACCGGCCAGTGTTCTTGCTAACAAACGTTGTTCATGAGCTTCAATCAATTGAAAACCAATGTTTTTCAGGATGTCCATCGCTTCTAACATACCGACCACACCAGGATAATTAGGTGATCCTGCTTCATAGTTGTCAGGCGCTGGTAAATAAATCACGTCATCATCACAAACAGCTTGAACCATACCACCGCCATAAAATTGTGGCAAATGTGTATTTAATACGTCTGTTAGACCGATAATGGCGCCACCACCAAAAGGTGAGTACATTTTATGAGCTGAAAAAACAAAGAAATCAATGTTTTCTTCGGGTGTGTCTCCTTGCATGCTAAAAGCACGATGTGCCACAATTTGAGCACCATCAACGATGATTTTTGCACCGTATGCATGCGCCAGTTTAGCAATGGCATGGACATCATTGACATAGCCTGTCACATTCGAAGCAGCTGTTACCGTCACATATTTAATGGCACCTTGGTAAACTTCCAGTAAGCGTTCGATATCTTCTATGATCAAACGACCTTGCGCATCAACCTCCGCATAAACGACTTGTGCGCGTTCTCGCCAAGGCAAGTCATTGGCATGATGTTCCATCCGTGTGGAGAGCACGATGTCTTGATCACTTTGAATAAGGGCTGAAGCTAATTTGTTCATCCCATCTGTTGTCGAATTGGTATAAATGACAGTATAAGCTTCACTGGCATTGACAAATGCTTTAACAATGTCTCGCCCAGCTGCGTAGACTTTTGTGGAATGTGCTGACTTTTGACCTTTTCCACGACCAATGGAGCCATAGTATAGTAATTGTTTATCAATTTCTTTGACAACCTTTTTAAAAGCAGGGGTTGTCGCTGCGTTATCTAAATTAATCGCTGGTATCATCGTCCCGTTTTGAAGCTTAACGGGTGTATCTAAGCCGACGATCATATCACGAATACAATCCATTTGAAAACCTCCTTGTTTCTATTCTTATCTATATGAAACAGGTGACTTTTTAGTGACGGCACCTTCTTAAAGGGTCGTCAACTAAAGGCATGTATCCGTTCGATTTCAGCATGCTTTTGTGCACAAAAGGGTGAAATTTTATGAGGGTCATTTGAGGATTTGAAAACGATTTCTTGATTAAAAACGGTATTTTGTTGTGAAAAAAATGCAAGAGAGAGAAAAAATATCGAAATTCACTTGACTTTTAACTGAAAAATCTGTACAATTTTTCGTTAAAACCTAAGCAGTGTTCTTCAATGTTTATTTTAAGCACATTTTCGTTTCAAAGTTGACCATTTGTGTGATTGAAATAAGCAGGATTGACGCTCGAAAATGAAGGAGATGGGTAAGGAATGAAAGTGTCTCATTGGTTTAAAAGAAACTTGAAAGCAACCTTAGCTTTTACGATGCTCTTAAACGTTGGACCGGTGCAAACAGTGGCACAGGTTCAAGGGAACGAAACATCGAGTTTGAATCAGTATCAGTCAGATGTTCTACGTGAAATCAGACTAGAAAGAGCGTTACATCAAGGTCTTGTAGGATTTGAAGGGGATTATGCCCTTTCAGATGATGCTGATCCTATTGGTGTCATTGTTGTTTTCGAAACAGCACCCGCTCATGTTCAAGTTGCTGAAGCAATGGATGAGGGTGCGTATTTAAGTATGGCAGCGGCAGTTGCTTATGTGGAAGAGGCTCATGTAGCCTTTGCCGATGAGTTAACTGATTTATTTGAGTCCGTGTTAACAGCTGAAGCTTACACAGTGAAGCAAGCATATCGTTATGCGATTAATGGTGTTTCGATGGTTGTACCAGAAAATCTAGTAGAAGAAATTGCGATGCTTGATGAAGTACGTGCGGTTTTTCCGGATGAAATCATTCAGTTGAATCCAATTGATGAAGGAGACATTGAAGAAGCAATTGCTACGCATGTGGCATCACTTGAAGCGCGTGCGGAAGATCGGAATCCACAAGGGATGTATCCAGGTCGTAGGCGAATGAATGCGGATCAATTACACGCGGAAGGTTACTTAGGTCGAGGTGTTTTAGTCGCAGTTATTGATACAGGAATTGATTATCGACATCCTTCATTTCTCGGTGCTTTTCCTTCTATTGAGCACATGCATGAACGAGGGGCAACCCACATCAATGAGGATGCTTTAACTTGGATTGGTTGGCTTGGTGCGCCAGGAAATGCAGATGATCGCAGTGATGTTTTAGATCCAGATTTTGATGGACCTTTTCCAGGTGTCCCTGATGGTGTTGCAGTGCCAGAACATCATTTCAACGTCTTCCAATATTCAAATGAACCCATTTGGTATGGCAACTATCGTTTCTTGGGTCGTAACTTGATGGAAGGCTTCCATACGATTATTCCTGCGTATGATTTCAGTCATTATTATCCGATGGAAACATTCCCAGGAACACCTGTTCCACTACATCATGCAGCTTCTGGGTTCGCAGCCCAAACTTCTCACGGAACGCATGTAGCTGGAACCATTGTCGGTCGTGATACTGGACGAGACAATGCGATTTTAGGTGTGGCACCAGAAGCTTACGTGATTGCTTACCGTGTTTTAGGACCAGGTGGTGGTTCAATGACAACGGTGTTACGTGGGATCGAATGGTCTTACATTGACCGCGCTGATGTGGCTAATATGTCACTTGGTGGTGGCTCTGCAACAACCAATGCGATTACAGGAACTGCCATTAATCAGTTAATGCTGTCGCAAGATCATCAAATTACATTTGTCATTTCTGCAGGTAATTCAGGTGCAGGTGCCAATGGCTTCAATACGATTACAGATCCGGCTCCTGCAACAAAAGCCATTTCTGTTGCAGCGTTCCAAGATACCATTTATGATGCGTTTGAACCTTATGCTGTTTCCTTTAATGGGGTAAGCAATGATATCGTTGGTGAATTACTGCCTGTTACCAACAATGCGGCATCTTTACGTGTCGATAATGGTCATTTGATCAGTGAAATGGACGGCTTCCCACAAGATGGTAACCATCGCATCTTCGTGATGCCAAGGACTGAAAATAGCGCAAGTCCTGTTGGTGAGCCAGGATCGGGAATCGCTGAAGATTTTGATTTATTGGTGGCAACTTATGGTGAAGATGCGTTGCAAGGTGCGTTTGTTCTCGTTCGTCGTGGTTCGCCATTCGTTGATATTTCTGCTCAGGCACATGCCAGAGGGTTAGCGGGTGTGATCACCATTAACGGTCTGGATCAAGTACCGCCATCTTCGCAAGGGATCAGTACCACTTGGGTACCGATGTTTAGTATTGAGCATCCTGACGGTTTTGAATTGGTTGCAGATATTGCTGAATCAGACGTAGATTATGCCAATTTTCATTTAACAGGTGGCTATGTTATCGTACCGGCTTTAAGGCTTGCTAACTTTTCGTCTCGTGGACCGATTTTAATTTCGTATGAAATTAGCCCAGATATTGGTGCGCATGGGGTGAATGTTTGGTCTGCTAATCCACGCTGGCATGGTGTAGGTTATGCGTCTTCGAGTGGGACATCGATGTCAGCACCTCACGTTGCCGGGGCTGTGGCATTACTCCTTGATTTTAGCCGTGAAAATGGTGAACAATGGCGCAATGAAGAAATCAAAGTTAGATTGATGAATACGGCAATTCGTTTAGAACCAGGGCATTTTACAACAGCAGCACAAACGGAAGCTGACATCCGTGGTTCCGTGTTTGATACCGGTGCTGGACAAGTTGATGTTTATGCGGCAGCCTTTGCTTCAAGCTTTGTCTATGTCACTTACGACCGTGTCGTTTTAGACCCACGTATTGCTTCATTTATTGATCCGTTTAATGATCAAGACTTTGCTGGAGATGATGCGTTTGCGTCGACAAGAACAGGTTCATTTAGTTTTGGTGGTGTGAGTCGTTTCTTGCCAGGTCAAGAAGAAGTTGGTTTAAATCGGACGCTTCCAGCAACGATTGTCAATACAAGTGATGAAGCAGTGACTTACGATTTACAAATTGAATGGATTAATTATGACCATTCAAGAAATCAAGATGCAGAGGCGCAAGGGGTTACTGTCAGTTTAAGTACGACATCATTAACAGTGCCTGCGCATGGAACTGGAAGCTTTAATGCTAACATGGTTATTCCAAGTACAGCAGCGTTGGGTCATTATGAAGGGTTCATTAATGTTTTAGCCAATGGAGAAGTGATTGCAGCCATGCCATTTGCAGGTGTGATGGCAGACAGACCACCTGCTATGCACAGCATGCGTTTATATCGTCCGGTTATTTCTACAGGTGAACATGCACAAACGGAAGCAAGTCGTGAACTTGGGATGTTCTTCACACCAGAATCAAGTCTGACAATGCGTTCATGGATTTTTGAAGCAACTGAAGGTTTAACGCGTGATAATTGGATGGATCCTGAATTTGCTGATTATTTGGTTGGATTTGCGGGTGCGAATGAGTTACCTGTCGCTGCTGCACCTGGCCATCATATTTTTTATCCGCCAGTGCCAGAAAGCAATCCAGGAACACGCTTAACGATCGGACAAACGCATCGTGCGGTTATCTTTGACGGTTTATATTTACCAGTAGACGAGATTTCTGCTTTATATGTCGAGTCAAGTGACACGCATGATCCAGGTCTATTAGATCAATTAAACTTCATTCATCGTCAAACTGAGGATGCAACTTGGCAGCTTTTATCAGAAGGTGATTTCATCATCGTTCTTGAAGTCTATGAAGGCGGTTGGACATGGGCATTTGATGAAGTATTTGCATTCTCAGTCGATAACACACCTGTTGAAATCAGAGATGTCGCTGTCAATGGAATTGCAGTAGAAGCTTATGAACTGACGATAACTGACGATACTGTTTCAACGCTTACAGGTAATGTTTTTGATCAGTGGTTAGCTGATGCTGTTGATGCCAATGTCACGTTTGATATTTGGACAAATGAATTCAGATATGTGAGTGCTGAAAACAATCTGGCTGTCTTTGTACAAGTTGATGCGCAAGAAGCGATTCCTGTTCGCGTTGATGCACAAGGTAACTTTGAAATTGAGTTGACGGATCTAGAAATTGGTTCAGAAGTCACGATTTTTGCGACAGAAGGTTACAGTGCGATTCCAGCATCAGATCGTTTGCTTAGCACCATTCCAGCAAGACGTACACCACTGTTGAATGTTCCAGGTGTTGGCGGTGGACAAAATATCTTGCCAGGTGCTGAAGAAGCTGTCATTTTTAGAACACTTGAGTTCCAAGAAACTTTCCAACCAAATGGTTTCTTAGCCGTTGATTCAAGCTTAAATGACGCTTTAAACTTGGCACAGCGTTTGGCTTATGCGCCTGGTTTAATGGGTGAAGACAATGCTGAAGCACGAAATCAACATGTGTGGTCAGGCCTTAACTTAGCTGCATTCACTTTTACGGTTATTGAAGAAGTGCCGCCAGTGTTGCCAACACGACCACCCATGCCAGCTTTACCAGAACGCCCATCAGTACCGGATGTGCCAAGTCTTCCAGCACTGCCAGGTGTTCCAGGATTACCGCCTCTTCCAGATGTTCCACCGGTACCAGAATTGCCAGGTCTACCAGCTTTACCAAGTTTATCAGGTCTTCCCGCAATACCTGCTGTCCCAAGATTTCGTTTACCAGGCTTGCGATAGTCGTTTACTAAAAGACAACAATAAAAACACTAGTTTAGCTAGTGTTTTTATTGTATTAAGCCGTTACATGTATGCTTTGAGAAATTCAATGTCGATTTCTGGGTAAAGGACATCATTTTCAAGTAATGTTTGGACCCGTTGCTGAGCTTCTGAGATGACTTTTTCAGACAATTCGTATTTAGCTTTGCTGTAGATGCCTTTTGCTTCGATAAATGAGGGTTTAACTTGCTTTAAGACGGTTGCCACAATATCGGCAATTTCCGTCATTTCAGATGTCCCCATGCCAAGTGTTGTTAATGCAGGTGTTCCAAAGCGAAGACCACTGGTAAACCACGGTCCTTCTGGATCAAATGGAATGGTGTTTCGATTTAATGTAATCCCACATTCGCGTAGCGCTGATTCTGCTTGTCTACCGGTTAAGCCTAACACACCCACATTGACAAGGACGATGTGATTATCAGTCCCGCCTGTTAAAACAGTGATGCCTTTGTCTTGCAATGCCGCTGCAAAAGCGCGTGAATTTTCAACGATTTTAGCCGCATATGTTTTGAATTCAGGTTGACTGGCTTCTTTAAACGCCAATGCTTTCGCTGCCATCACATGAGGAAGGGGTCCACCTAAGACATGGGGACAACCTTTGTCAACCAGTTCTGCAAATTCCGCCGTTGCAAGGACCATGCCACCACGTGGGCCTCGCAATGTTTTATGAGTGGTTGTCGTGATGATATCTGCGTATTGGGTGGGGTTATATTTTCCGGTGAGGACGCCACCTGCGACCAGACCTGCAAAGTGAGCCATGTCAACCATCATGACGGCACCAACCTCATCTGCATATTGACGCATGCGTTCATAATCAATGTTACGGGTATAAGCACTAAATCCGATTAAAAAGATCAGCGGTTTAACTTCATGAAGCAGTGTACGTAAATGGTCATAATCAAGAAGACCTGTTTCTTTATCAACCGTGTAGTTATAAACGTCAAACATTTGGGCAGATGCATTGTGGCGATAACCATGCGTTAAATGGCCGCCAGAATATAAGTCGAGTCCGAGCAAACGTTGATTTCCCATTTCAACGCGAATTTCATCCCATTCTGCTTTTGTCAAATGAAGGAGGTTGGTCTTTTCTAATTTTTCTAAGATCGGTCCTTGGACGCGCTTGCGTAAAATAGCCCAGAATGCCACCAAGTTGGCATCTGCACCTGAATGAGGTTGTACATAAGCATGGTCAACACCAAACAATGCGCAAGCTTCTTTAACTGCCAAGCCTTCAATGTCATCTACATTGTCACAACCGGCATAAAATCGATTGTTCACGTAGCCTTCTGCATATTTATCCGTTAATAAATTTCCCATTGCTGCTTGAACAGGCAAAGATGAGAAATTTTCACTGGCGATCAATTTTAAATGAGAACGTTGATCGATCAACTCTTGTAAAATGCCTTTTGCAACTTCTGGATAGGACTGATGAACCAAATTTAAATTTGCAACGAAAGAAGCCATAGCGGCATTCACCTTGCCAGTCGCTAAGTAATCTGTTAACATATCATTTGCCATTTTTACCACACATCCTTTTATCCGCTTTCAAATAATCGTCATAATTATACGATTTTTAACGCTTAAAAGCAAGTTTAAAAACGTTATATTTGAAAAAACTTTTTGATGAAATGAACAGCAGATGCGCTTCAACCGTGATCGGGATGAAATGAACAGGCCAAAATCTATGGTAGCAGTCGTCAATCAGTGGATTTTATGCTATAATAAAAGATGTATTTTCAACTTAATCAGTGCGTTTTGGAGGAAGGGTTGTATGTCGATTCGTTTTAGTACAGAAGAATTTTCAAAATTAAAAGAGCTTTTATTAATTTATGAGTGGGGGCATCGGACCCTGTTAACAAAACTGGCCATTGTTCATGAAGATTTTGAGAACTTCCATGATGACAATCCCATTGATTATATTCGTGGGCGAATCAAAGCACCTGAAAGCATTGCAGAAAAACTCGATCGGCTTGGATTTGAAATTACGGCTCACAATGCCAAACAGCATATTTCTGACATCGCAGGTGTTCGCATTATTTGTCCCTTTACGCGAGATATTTATCAGTTAGTTGAACTGATGCGTTCAATGCCAGATATTCAAATTCGAAGAGAAAAAGATTATGTCATGAAACCGAAGCCAAGTGGTTATCGCAGCTATCACCTCATCGTTGAGATTCCAGTTTTTCATTCAGGTCAAACAGATCAAGTGGCCATTGAAGTTCAAATTAGAACGGAAGCCATGAATTTTTGGGCAACCCTCGAACACGCAGCACGCTATAAATACGAAGGCGACATTCCAGCTCATTTAAGTGATGAATTGGTCGTATGTGCTGATAAAATTGCAGAACTTGATCATCGCATGTTTTTGATTCATGAAAATATTATGGGACATTCAGATGAAATTACAGCTGAAATGCTGGATGATAAATCGTCGAAAAAAACACAGCAAAAAACGTTGCGAACGCGAGAATTACGCCGCAGTTATCGTAATTTTTCACGGATTTTGAAGGATTAAAAGAAGTAGGAGGTCATCAGATGAAACAACAGTTACAAGAAAGATTCATTCGCTATGCCAAAGTCGACACGCAAGCGGACATGACAAACCCCCAATTTGTTTACAGGTGGTGAAAACTTTCACGGGAAATTCGAATTTATCTCGATAGATGCCATGGAAAAAGCAACAAAAACCATTGCTGAAATCACTAAATTATTTGCAGAAAGAGGATGAAAACATGATTGGGATTATCGGTGCCATGCAGCAAGAAGTTGAAATTTTAAAAGCAATGATGAACATTCAACATGTAGAAAAAGTCATGCATGTGGCGTTCACAGTCGGTACATTACATGATAAAGAAGTGGTGTTGCTTGAAAGTGGAATTGGTAAAGTCAATGTTGCGGTTGCGACAACGTTGTTAATGGAAAAATTTAAGCCAACTTGTGTGATTAATACAGGGTCAGCTGGTGGTATTCAGGAAACGGCTGAAGTGGGAGATGTTGTGCTGAGTGAAACAGTTGCGTATCACGATGTGGATGTCACAGGGTTTGGTTATGCTTTCGGACAAGTTCCTGGGCTACCAGCTGTGTTTGAAGCGGATCCTCAGCTCATCTTAAAAGTTGAAGACGTGCTAAAAAAAGCAGGTGTTCGATATTTTAAAGGTCAAATTGTAACGGGTGATGCGTTTGTTCATCACCTTGAGCCATTGAATAAGATTAAAGAAAATTTCATTCAAGCGGTCGCTTTAGAAATGGAAGCAGCAGCAGTCGCACAAGTCTGTCATTTAGCAGATGTTCCCTTTGTTGTTGTCCGTGCATTATCTGACATTGCTGGAAAAGCATCTCATCTCTCTTTTGAGGAATTTTTGCCAACAGCAGCCGAAGCTTCTTCACAGATGGTTGCAGCTTTGGTTAACATGTTGTAAACAGATGATGATGTATAAGGCGACAATCAATCATGAGATTAGAAAATGATAGCAATTCGAATTTAATGTGAGGTGAATAATATGATTAAAAACTATCAAAAATATGTCATTGCGTCAATCCTTGTTATGATCTTATTAGGGGTCATGATGTACAAAATACCTACCCATGATACGCATGAGGTGATCTGGCAACCTGAACAACCTGAGTATGCGGCCCAACCTCGGTATATTTTCATGTTTATCGGTGATGGAATGGGGATGAATCATCGGACGTTAGCAGAAGAGTATAGACGTTGGCGAGCTGGGGATCCTAGCTATCTGTTAGCGATGAATAACATGACGATTTCTACCATGCTTTCTACAAGGGGATTAAACCGATTGATTCCTGATTCTGGTGCAGCTGGGACAGCACTTGCCACTGGCGTTCAAAGCCAAAATGGTGTCATCAGCATGAATGAAGATCGAACACAACCGTTGCGAACCATTTTACAAGCTTTACAAGATGAAGGAATGGCAGTTGGATTGGTAACGGATGTGGCAGTTACGCATGCAACCCCTGCTACTTTTGGCGCAAATGTCCCCAATAGGAGGCATCAAACTGATATTGCATTGCAGTATTTTGAAAGAGAAATTGATTTTATTGCTGGTGGAGGTAGAAGGTATTTTTTACCAACGGAAGTAAATGGTAGGCGTACTGATGATCAAGATTTAATTGAAGCATTTTATGACATTGGCTATACGATCAACTTAAATTTAGATGATTTTTTAGCAACCAACTTTTCTGAAAGTGATCGCTTTTTAGGCCTTTTTGCTTCTAATGCCTTATCAAGTGCAATCACACAAACCAATCAAGGACAAACGACACCAACACTCGCACAACTTACACAAGCTGGTATTGATGTGCTTTCAAATGATGAAGAGGGTTTCTTCTTGATGGTAGAAGGTGGGCTCATTGATACAGTTTCTCATGTAAACGATACAGCATCAGTGTTACACCAAATTCTAGCATTTGATGAAGCCATTCAAGTAGCGATTGATTTTTATCACAAGCATCCTGAGGAGACATTGATTATTGTGACTTCTGATCATGAGTCAGGTGGATTAGGATTGAATGCGATCAATTTTGAAAACATTGAGACCATTACGACCTCTTTTAATAGCGGGATAAAACCGTATCTTTCTGAAGGTGATTGGCGTGGTTTGCAAGATGCCATAGCAGAACATTGGCATCTTGAATTAACTGATTTGGAAATAGAAATGTTGCGAGATAGATTTGAACATCTTTCTACACTGGATATTTCAGAAGCATTTGGGTTAGAATCTGATGATTTAGATGATGATGATTTAGCCTATATGTTAGAAATTGGCGGACATGTTGTTGCGCCTGTTTTGTTTGATGAAACGGGTGTCACTTGGTCAGCACAAGGACATACAGCTGCTCATGTGCCGCTTACGGTGATGGGCGTTGGCAGTGAACGTTTTTTATCTGTACAACATCTCGTTGATGTTCCTAATGTTTTGGCAGACAAGATGGGTGTGAGGATCGGTTTAAGCAATTAAATCTTCACCTAAAAAATGAGTAAAATCACCCCTGAATATCCCGCTTCCGATAGCTTAGAAACCCGACCCCTGTCACAGCAATCGCAACAATCAACAGTGAAATAAGCGCCAACCATTCAATGTCTTCCGCTGGATATGGTGCCACATGCCCAAAAGGTGTTAAGTCACGTAACCATCGAGGTAGATCAAGCAGTTCTGCCAAATAGATGATCATAAAGCTATAGCCTAAGTAGACCCAAGCTAAGCCAGTCCAATTGGGACAGACCCCGATTAAAAAGATGACAATGCCAAGCATGACCCAAAGGGCAGGAAGATACACCATCATGGCTGTTAAAATCGTGCCAAAGCCAATGGGATCAGCCATAACGGCGGAACTGGTGACGAAAAGACCAAAGGCAATCAGAAATAGCATGACTGGCGCAAAGGAAGCAGCAATTTTTGTATAGCTAAATAAAATGTCATATCGTGAAACAGGACGCGCAAGCAATTGCTCTAGCCTGTTTTTCTTTTCTTCACCTTTTAACTTTAACGCAAGAGATAAAACAGGAATGGTGGCAATCAGTGCCATGATAACCAGGATAAAAGACATAAATCCTGCGATCAGTTCTGCACCTTCTAACCCAACAAAAATATGTTGAAACAGGTCATTACTGGCAACAAAGGTTTCAATGTCACCAAAGATAGCCCCGTAAGATGCACCTAAACTAATGGCAGTTAATCCCCAGCCGATCAATGTGCCTTTTGTAAGCTTGAGGGTTAAACCAAAATGCGTTTTTAACAACCAGCTTCCATGATCTTTTCCAGGACGTGCTGCAATTAAACCAGCGCCTAAATCTCGCACACCGTTTAAGTAAAGGGCGAATGCACCAATGACACCGGCAGTGATCATGAGCACACCAATTGGCCACCAGTCATTCGTCACAAAAGCGTGGGTTCTGAAGATGATGCCAAGCGGAGAGAGTCGGGCAAGGAAGTCAGTATGGAGATCACCAATGGCACGAAGTAAGTAGGTGAGCCCTAAAAAAGCAAAACAATAACTTAACACAGACCGATTATTAGCAGACAGTTGTGCAAATAAAGCTGTAAAAGCAGCGAAAACAAGCCCTGTTGTTCCGATGATGACACCAAAGAGAAGGGCACCTTGAAAATCTGTTAGATCAGTTCCAACTGCACCTACTTCAAGGCCAACGATCCCGAGACTGATGCCGATGGCTAACGCTAAAACCACATTGACGACCCCGACAGTTAAGTAAACAGCTTTTAAGGGCGTCGTCCTTTCGATAGGCAAAGACCTAAGTAATTCCAAACGCCCTTCTTCTTCATCGGCACGGGTGTGACGGGTGACGATAAAAATATTCATCAAGGCAACAGCAATCGCAGTCATGACTAACATGCTTTGGACAAAAAGGGCAGCGACAGTTTCATCATCAAGCGGGCCGAGCATGGCAATCATCGCTGGATTTTCAAGGGTCATCACCATCCCCATTAATTCTTCCTGGGTGCCAAACAACCCATTATAAGCAATAGCAACCCCTGTTACAAGCGTGATGAGTCCAATGAGCCATCCGAGCAGTTGGAATCGATCTCTTTTGATCATCAACTTGGCTAATTGCAACATGATGCATCCCCCCCTTGATAATGTGCCATAAACAACGTTTCCAAGCTAGGGGGTGAACTTTGAAGGTCGATGATATCAAAGGTAGCCAAATGTGAAAGGATTAAACCCAAATCATCACGATCGACCTGAAAAGTCGTATGATCATCTTGGATTTCGACTTCATGAATCCCTGTCAAACCGTCTAAGGATAAAGGTGTTTTCGTTTTCACTTTAAGGTGCATTCGGGTTAAGTGACGAAGTTCAGCAAGGGTGCCATTTTCAATGATTTTCCCTTCTCGAATAATGGCGACACGGTCACAGAGCTTTTCGACTTCAGATAAAATATGACTCGATAACAAGACGCTTTTTCCCGCTGCTTTTACTTCTAACACACAGTCGTGAAAAACCTGTTCCATCAAGGGGTCTAAGCCAGAAGTCGGTTCGTCAAAGAGATACAAGTCAGCATCCGTCGTGAAAGCAGCAATCAAAGCGATTTTTTGTCGATTGCCTTTAGAGTAAGTCCGACATTTTTTAGTGGGATCTAATTTGAAGCGGGAAATCAAGGCGTCACGACGGGTCTTGTCGCTGCCCCCTCGTAGATGGGTTAATAAATCAATGACTTCACCTCCTGTTAAATTGGGCCATAAAGTCACATCTCCTGGGACATAAGCTAAGCGCTTGTGAATGGCAACGGCATCTTGCCAAGCATCTTGACCGAAAATAGTCACAGCGCCAGCGGTTGCTTGATAAATGCCAAGTAAAGTCCGAATGGTCGTCGTTTTTCCTGCGCCATTAGGTCCGATAAACCCGAGTACTTCACCTGCTTCGATTTTCAAATTGACGTCATGTAAAGCAGTGAATGCACCAAACTTTTTTGTTAACTTTTTAACGTCTAACACGCTCATTTTTAATTCATCTCCTTATAAAATGATTTTTTTAACAGGTCCAAATAGGACTCTAGTTGAGGTAAAATCCGGTCGTATTCAGCTTGATAACTTTCAACTGTTGGGTATTTTTTCATGATTTGATCACCAAAGCCAGTCGCTGTCCACATGACAATTTGAAGGGCTTTGTCGACATCCAAATCGTCTTTAAACAAAGTACGATCAATACAGCTAAAAAATGACTCATTTTCTAATTTCCAAAAGGCTTGTCGCATCTGAGCGCTTTTTTCTTTTAACGGTTCGAATTCAGCTTCTTCACTGAGCTGAACGGTCGAAAAGAAATCGAACAAAGTAGGGTGTTCATAAGAAAAATGAACTTTCACTTGAATCATTTGGCTGAGTCGTTTAAAAAAGTCGCGTTCATTTTCATCAATTTGATTGAAAAATTGGGTGATGATCGTTTCGATGGCATGGTTGAAGATAAAATGAAGCACTGTTTTTTTGTTCCCAAAATAGTGAAAAAGCAACCCTTTTGAAATGCCTGCTTCTTTTGTCATGACATCTGTTGATGCATGTTTATAACCTTTGCAAAATTCTTTCATGGCTACTTGAATCAACTGTTGGTACTTTTCGTGATCCATGGCAGTCACTTTTTGTAAGACGTCTTCTAGGTCTAACATGATTGATTCATCCTTTCATTTGACTGATGCGTTTGTGATTGACTTAATTAGTCAATCATTATTATAGCTTGATTGACTTGAATAGTCAATAGAGTTTGATGAAATAAGCGTGAATGTTGCGTGACAGAGATGGCAATCTGTGACGAAATTTGCTATAATAAAAAGGGAGATGTGTTAGCGTGCGTTAACGCGTACTGTTTATCACCATTGAAAGACGTATAGGAATCTACGAATCTCTCATAATAAAGACAGACAGCATCACGATGATAAGGAGACTGTTATGAAAAAAATAAGCTATTTTACATGGATATGCCTCATTTTCACGCTACTTTTTTTACCGGTTGTTGCGCATGGATCTGTACCAGAGCGAGCTGCCAATTATGCGGTAACAGATTTAGCCCACTTATTTAGCGAGACAACGATTAGCTATTTAGTCAGTCAAAATGAACAATTATTTGAATCAACCGGAGGAGAAGTTGTTTTCTTAACGGTTGAACAACTTCCAGAGGGTCAAAGCATTCGTGAATTTTCTCGAACGGTTTTTAATGCATGGGGCGTTGGATCGGTTGAAAATAATAATGGGATTTTGATTGTCATTGCTGATTTAGAGGGTGAAGCTTATATCACCATTGGTCAAGGATTAGAGCAGCATTTGTCAAACAACCAGTTAAATCACGTGTTAGAACAGTATTTCACCCCTCATTTTGCAGTGGGTGATGATGATTTAGGCGCAAGGCAATTGTTTGATGTGTTATCAGCTGAGGTTACTGAAGCATTTCCATCAGGAGCTGGCATCGTTCAACAATCACCGGTTACAACTGCTGCAACGCAAGGAGAAAATAACCTATTTGGCAATCGAACCCTGATCATCATTGTCGTCATTGCTTTCATTTTTTTCCTAAGTTTTTCAAGACGTCGGCGAAGACCGATGATGATGGGAGGCGGAATGGGATTTGGTCGACGTAGAAGAGGTGGATTCGGCTCTTTTGCTGGGGGCTTTCTTGCAGGTAATCTGCTAAGTCGTCGACATGCCAATCGAAACATGCGTCATCAACCTCCCTATCGTCAACCTCAATCACCAACGTTCACAAGAAGTACGCCACCAAAAGCGTCAACGAGTCGTGGCGCTGGTGTATCTGTTAACAGGGCGACACGGAGTCAAGGACGTCCTGCTCGTCCCTCGACACCACGAAGTGGCAGCGGTGGTTTTTCAAGAGGGGGTTCAACGCGCCGGGGTGGTAGATAAAACCTCAAAGGATAAGGAAACGATGGAGTCGAGCGTCAAAGTTGGACTTCTTTTTCGCACGTTGTCTGATGAAGCAATGCGACAGTTGATCCTTTCAATGTGTATGTATGGCAAAAATAATCAGATATTGTCAAAAACACAAATAAAAAATTTTCATCTTATTTGACAAAATTAAGGGTTTAAGGTAAAATGAAACTAATTTAATTTTTTGAGTTTGTGAAAAGGAAGGTTTAATATGTCGAAAAAATTAGTTATTGTAGAATCGCCAGCTAAAGCGAAGACCATCGAAAATTATTTAGGAAAGGACTATGTCGTGTTATCCAGTGTTGGACACATTCGAGACTTAGCAACGACAGGTCCAGGTGGTCTTGGTGTTGATGTTGAAAATCAATTTGCAGCCAATTATAAAAATGCGACGGGTAAATCAAAAGTGATTAAAGAGCTGAAGCACGCAGCAAAAAATGCTGAGTTTGTTTATCTGGCAACCGACCCTGATCGTGAAGGTGAAGCCATTAGTTGGCATTTGGCAGATGTGTTGGAAGTGGATGTTGACCTAAAGAACCGTGTCGTTTTTAATGAAATTACAAAAAATGCCGTCGTTGATGCCTTTAAAGCACCACGTAAAATTGACATGGATTTGGTACGTTCTCAAGAAAGTCGGCGCATTGTTGACCGGATTATTGGGTTTAAATTGTCGAAATTGTTGCAAAATAAAATTAAGAGCAAAAGTGCTGGACGCGTGCAATCGGTTGCTTTGCGTTTGATCGTTGAGAAAGAGCGCGAAATACAAGCGTTTATTAGTGAAGAATATTGGCATATTCACGGTATTTTTGGTGCGGCTCATGCTCAAATTGAAGCCGAGTTAACTAAATTTGAAGGCAAAAAGCTAGCAATTGCGAATGAAGCAGAAGCCATGACACATGTTCATGCACTTGCAGCACCTTATGTGATTGATAAAATTGAGAAGAAAAATCGTAAAAAATCGCCAAAACCACCTTTTATTACGTCTACTTTGCAACAAGAAGCAAGTTCTAAACTTGGGTTTAATGCGAGAAAAACGATGTCGACTGCTCAGAAACTTTATGAAGGTGTCAGTGTCGGTGGCGAAGCAGTTGGATTAATTACGTACATGCGAACAGATTCGACGCGCTTATCTGATTTATTTGTGGGTGAAGCAAAAGATTTTATCGGTCAACAGTATGGTGAGACATTTGTTGGGAAAGGGACAGGTGCTGGAAAGAAAAGTAAAAATGCGCAAGAAGCGCATGAAGCCATTCGACCCTCTTCTGTTATGCGGACACCTGAGTCCGTTAAGTCTCATTTAAAACCGGATGAGTTTAAGCTTTACAAGTTGATTTGGGAACGTGCAGTTGCTTCTTTGATGGCAGATGCGATGGTTGAAGCGACGTCGATTGATATTACATCTGGTGCGTATAACTTTCGAGCCAATGGTCAAATTTTAGTGTTTGATGGTTATTTAAAAGTATATAGCTTTGAAAATACAAAAAATGAAATGTTACCAACTGATTTAACCGAAGGGATGGAAGTCATGAATCAAAGCATGACACCTACGCAACATTTTACGCAGCCACCCGCCCGTTATTCAGAGGCACGTTTAATTCGCGAGATGGAAGAACTTGGCATTGGGCGTCCCTCTACATATGCGCAAACGATGGATACATTAAAAGCACGCGGCTATGTGAATTTAGAAGAGCGACGCTTTAAACCAACAGAACAAGGTATTTTAACCAGTGATAAATTAGAAGAATTTTTCTCCAATTTAATTAACGTTGAATACACGGCGAAAATGGAAGATGATTTAGATGAAATTGCACGGGGTGAAAAAGTCTGGCATGTTGAATTAAAAGATTTTTATGATCGATTTATTCCATTGGTTGAACATGCGACTGAGAACATGGAGAAAATTGCACCAAAAGAAGTGGGAGAAGACTGTCCAGACTGTGGACATCCACTTGTCGTTCGCCGTGGTCGTTATGGTGAGTTTGTTGCATGTAGCAACTACCCAGCGTGTACCCACATTAAAAAAGATGCGACAGAAGGTGTGACAGAAGATACGGGAACAGGCGTAACGTGTCCTAAGTGTCAAGAAGGAGAAGTGGTGCTCAAACGTTCGAAACGCGGTCGCATTTTTTATGGCTGTAATCAATATCCAAAATGTGATCAAGCTTATTGGAACAAGCCCATTGATCAAACATGTCCACACTGTAAAGGCTTGCTTGTACTAAAAGGTAAAGATGAAAAAATCACATGTCCAAATAAAGCATGTGATGATAAGCATGAGCCTGTACAAGCTTAGATCTTCGAATGTCAATGCGCTTTGAAAAGGTCGTGATAACATGTATTATGCCCAAATTAGAAAATACGACACTGCAAATGGGCCTGGTATTCGGAGTAGCCTGTTTGTTTCAGGTTGCACGCATACATGTAAAGGATGCTTTAACGAGGCGTATAAAGACTTTCGTTACGGTCAACCCTGGACGAAGCAGGTTGAAGATGACTTCATTGACATGATTAAAAGCGAAGAAATCAAAGGGGTTACGATATTAGGTGGTGAACCGATGGATCAACTTCATGATGATGATTTGTTAACGTTCGTTAAGCGGGTTAAAACTGAAGTGGGTAAGCGCATCTGGATCTACTCAGGTTATACGTACGAACAACTGCTTCAACATGATAAACGTCGGAACATCCTTTCTTTTTGTGACGTATTGGTTGACGGCCTGTTTATCTTTGCTCAAAAAGACCTCAGGTTGAGATTTAGAGGTAGTCGTAACCAACGGATCATTGATATTGGACGGTCATTTGAAACGGGTGATGTACAGCTATGGGTCGGTTACGAATGAAAGTGAGCATTTACCTTGTCATCGCATGACAAAAATAGGATCAAAAAGCATGTCGTTACGGTCATTTTAAAAGTCACATTTGTGGCTTTTTCATTGAAATCTCAGTGATCATGAAGACCCGACATGCAGTAAGGAGTTTGACACAATGAAAGGCTTTAAATTAGAAGGTGTGACGGTTAAAGATGTTGTGACTTATCCTGATTTAGAAATTAAAGGCGGCATGACAACTTTTATTACGGGAGCAAGTGGCACAGGGAAAAGTACACTGTTAAAATTATTAAATGGCATCTTAACGCCGACAACAGGGACGGTTTACTACGGGGGTTGTGAGGTGTTAACTGTTGATCCGATTAAGTTGAGACGTCAAGTCTTGCTAGTGAGTCAATCGGCCGTTTTATTTGAGTCACAGTCGATCAAAGAAAATTTCCACCTTTTTTTTGACTATCGTGAAAGCGTCCCACCGAGTGATGAAGACATTCAAGCTTGTTTAAACAGGTGTGCCATTGACATCTCATTAGACAAACAAGTTTACGGACTGTCGGGTGGAGAAAAGCAACGGGTTTTTGTTGGCATTCATTTGGCATTAGGGTTTGACGTGTTGATGATGGATGAGCCGACCAGTGCCTTAGATGAAAAGAATGGGGATCTCTTGCTGGCTCAGCTCAAGTCATACTGTGAAGAACAAAGAAAAACGCTTATCGTGGTTTCGCATGACAAAGAACTTGTCGACCGTTTTGCAGATGAAGTCATGACATTAGGAGGGATGCCGTGATGCCAGACTTATTAAATTTACAACAGTTTGCGCTGATTTATGTGTTGCTCGTTGTTATTTTAGTCATCATGAAAAAATGTAACATCAATCAGTCAAAACTTGTGATTGTGGCAAGTGTGCGGATGACGGTTCAACTCGTGTTAGCAGGCGTGGTTTTGACTTATATTTTCGCTTACCCGCATCCGTTATTGACAACTGTTTACCTCATTGCCATCACAGGATTTGGCATTCAGATGATTTTGGCTAGAAACCGAGCACTTAACAGAAAGTTCAAGTTGATCATTGGTGTGTCCACCGTGACAACTGGGTTGATCATCCTTGCTTTTTATATCATCATCGTTCTCGATGATCACTTTTTTAATCCGCAATTGACCATCCCTTTAAGTGGGATGATCATGGGGAATGCAGTGAGTGGTGTGGCACTTGGGTTAAAGACATTTGAAGAAAATTTACAGGCAAAGCGTCACCAAATTGATGTGTTGATCAACATGGGTGTGACGCCGCAGAAGGCGTTGTTACCTTTAATTAATCAAGCGATTGAAACGGCGATACTGCCGACGATCATCACCATGACGAGCATGGGGATTATCAAACTACCAGGCATGATGACGGGACAAATGATCGCGGGTGCCATGCCGATGACAGCCATTCTTTATCAAATTTCAGTGATTATTGCCATTGCTGCGGTTACTTGTTTATCCGTGTTTTGCACGTTATATTTTGGTTATCGCACGTTATGGAATGAACGGAATCAACTGTTGATTTAACAAAAGGTTGACGTTTCATATTGAACAAGAAAAGGTCATGTGGTACAATTAAAAACGAAGTAAAACCGGCTTGTTAAGGAGATGCATCATGTACAACAAGGTCATAAAAGAGATCAAGAGACGAAATTTGATCTCTCCAACACGACAACTTATTTTGAGCTTTTTGCTGGTTATTTTAATCGGTGCCATGGTTTTATCCTTACCCATTTCAAATCGAAATGATCAGTTGTCATTCGTGAATCATTTGTTTGTCGCCACTTCTGCAACTTGTGTGACAGGACTCTTTCCGATTAACATTCGCGAACAGTATACCATTTGGGGACAACTGGTTATTTTGGTCTTGATTCAAATAGGTGGACTCGGTTTTTTAACGTTGTTGTATGTGCTATTGAGCAAAATTCAGAAAAAATTATCTTTGAGACAAAAAATGGTTTTACAAGAAATGCTCAATCAGTCTTCTATTAGTTCGTCGTCTTTAATGGTTCGACGGATTTTGGCTTATACATTCATGGTTGAAGCCATTGGCGCTTTGCTTTTAATGGTCATCTTTATCCCCAGATATGGTGGTTTAAGGGGGAGTTATTACAGCGTTTTTCATGCCATTTCAGCTTTTTCAAATGCAGGGATTGATGTCTTTGAGCAGACGTATTTAATGGCTTATGGCCATCATCCTTTTTTCCTGTTCATCACAGGTAGCTTGATTGTACTGGGTGGTCTTGGATTTATGGTTTGGTTTGATCTTGTCCAACATTTAAAAGGTCAACGGGGTGATCTCCATCGTTTTCGCGTGCGACGTCTGTTTTTGAAGCTGAGTTTGCATAGCAAAGTGGTCGTTATCATGTCTGTCGTTCTTATTTTAAGCGCTGCTTTGATTGTCTTTTTAACTGAAAGAAGTAACCCGCAAACACTTGGTCATTTGTCCGCTTTGCATCAAGTACAACAGAGTTTCTTTTTATCTGTTTCTACGAGAACAGCAGGTTTTTCAACATTTCCCATTTATGAATTACGTCAAGGCACGACTTTGATTTTAGGGTTGTTCATGTTCATTGGTGGCTCTCCTGGTTCAGCAGCAGGTGGGATTAAAACGACGACGTTTATGATAACGGTTTTGATGGTATACAACATTTATAAAGGAGAAAAAGAAGTTCATGTTTTCGGAAAAAGGATTCAAAAACGACTCATCATTCGCTCTTTTGCCATTGTTTTAACTGCTTTTGTTGTGATCTTTGCCGCGTTGGTCATCCTTAGTTTTAGTGAACCAGCACCACTTTTTGACTTGAGTGTCGAAGTGATTTCAGCATTTTCGACCGTTGGTTTTAGCCGCCAATTGACACCGACGCTTTCTGTTGTTGGCCAATTGGTCGTGATGGCTTTAATGTTGATTGGTCGCGTAGGTCCCATCACGATGCTCATCTCTTTTGTTAACAAATCGCATCAACAACGTGAGAAAAAAGAGCTGCGTTATCTGGATGGCGATTTGTTACTTGGGTAAAAGAAACAGACAAATGAAGGAGTGTCAACCATGAAACTTAAACCGCATAAATATAAATCACATCAACGAACCGTTTATGAAAAAAAGCAGTACGCAGTGTTCGGCCTTGGCGTTTTTGGCTCAACCATTGCGCAAACATTAGAAAAGTATGGGTGTGAAGTCCTTGCGATCGATAAAGATCTCGCCTGTATTGAGCGAATAAGCAAGCATGTGACCAAAGCGGTTGTTGCAGATGCAACCAACAAAGAAGAATTAATTGCCCTGGACATCAAAGACATTGATGTTGCCATTGTCTCCCTTCGAAATAATTTAGAAGATGCTGTTTTGGCGACGTTGCTGCTCAGAGAACTAGGTGTTCCTTATATTATTGCCAAAGCGAAAAATCACCAACATCAACGCATTTTAGAAAAAGTCGGTGCTGATAAAGTGATTCGTGCTGAAAAAGACATTGGAGAACGCGTTGCAAGAGGGTTACTACATAAAAGCATTGTGGACTTGACGACCCTTGATGACCGGTATTCTGTTTCTGAAATTAACGCACCAACCGCTTGGCATGGGAAAACAGTGGTCGAATTAAATGTACGTCATGTGTATAAATTAAACCTCATTGGTGTTAAACACAAAGGGAGTGATGATTTAACGTTAAACATCGACCCGACTTACAACATTCAAGAAGGAGACTGCTTTTTGGTCATTGGAGAAGTGGCAGACATTGAAAAATTTGACTATTTGTATTAACTGTTAGAAGGGGCAAGTAGATGATATGACAGATAAAAAAACGATGCGTTGTCAATTGAAAAAGCAGCTTTTACAACAGTCTCAACAAGACCGTCAGTTCAACTCAGCAAAGATCGTCAAGCGGGTGATGAGCCTTGATGAGTGGCAGCATGCCAGCTGTATCGGCATCACCATTGCGCGTGCGTTTGAAGTTGAAACGAGACAACTCATTAAGCAAGCGTGGCAAACAAATAAACAAGTTGCGGTTCCCAAATGTCGATCTGCAACGAGAGAAATGGATTTTTATTTGATTGCCTCTTTTGATCAATTAGAAGTGGTTCATTCAGGACTTTATGAGCCGAAAACCGCTGAGACAGTGTTGCTTGAGCCAGATGAAATCAACTTGTTAATTTTACCTGGCGTCGCTTTTACTGAGCAAGGTCATCGTTTGGGATTTGGTGGCGGGTATTACGACCGTTTCTTACACATTTATCATGGGAATTCACTCGCTTTAGCTTTTGAATGTCAACTCCAAAAAGTTGTACCGATGGAAGCTCATGATGTAGCGGTTCATCAGATTGTCACAGAAAAAAGACTGATTCAATGTCACATTGGAGGAAAAAATGGAACAAAATAAGAAGGCGATTAAACTGGGGTCGTGGAATGTAAATGGATTAAGGGCTTGTATGACGAAAGGCTTTATGGACTTCTTTAACGAAGAAAACTTTGATATTTTAGGGTTGCAAGAAATTAAAATGAACAAAGAACAAGGCAATTTTGAATTTGAAGGTTACGAAGCATACTGGAACTCAGCTGAGAAAAAAGGGTATTCAGGAACAGCTGTTTTTGCCAAAGAAAAGCCGCTGTCTGTGCGTTATGGCATGGGGATTGAAGCACATGATAAAGAAGGGCGCGTCATTACCGTTGAATACACAGATTTTTTCTTTGTAACTGTTTATACACCGAATGCGAAACGAGATTTATCACGGCTTGATTATCGCATGCAGTGGGAAAATGATTTTAAAACGTATGTCGTCAATTTAAGCAAAGAAAAAGGCGTTGTCATTTGTGGTGATTTAAATGTGGCACATCAGGAAATTGATTTGAAGAATCCTAAATCTAATCGGAAAAATGCGGGCTTTACACAAGAAGAGCGGGGAAAATTTTCGGCTTTACTAGAAGCGGGATTTGTGGATACGTTTCGGTATTTAAATCGAACACGCGAAGGTGCTTATACGTGGTGGTCTTATATGAATGGTGCCCGTGGACGGAATGTGGGCTGGAGAATTGATTATTTTCTCGTTTCAGAAAATTTGAAAAATTGTATTGAATCTGTTGCTATCTATGATCACGTGTTAGGCTCTGATCATTGTCCAGTTGGATTGACGTTGAGAATGGGTAGCTGCACGAAAGACAAAAAAAGTGAGCGCCGAGATGAGCGATCCTTTGAATGAGAAAATAAAACAGATTGGAAGAATGACTATGTTAGCACAAGAGATTGATTTTAGTGAAGTTGGTTTTACACAAATTACATTTGATGAAGCCATGTCCATGGCTAAAAATGAAGAAAAGGTCATCATTTTGGATGTTCGCACTGCTGAAGAGTTTGAACGTGGTCATTTAAAAGATGCGATTTTGCTCCCGTATGATGAAATCATGCAACATGCTCAAGTGGTTTTGCCTCACAAAGAGGAACTGATTCTGATTTACTGTCAAGCGGGTGTCCGTAGCGTTTATGCTGCGCATACTTTAGTGGCTTTAGGTTACACAAATATTTATGAATTTGGAGGTCCGGCAGTATGGTAACAGCAGCAGAAATGGCAACTTTGATCCAAGCGCGTCAAGAGATCGTCTTTTTAACAGGGGCTGGGGTCTCAACGCCTAGTGGGATACCTGACTATCGATCGGTGGATGGGTTATATACGAACAGTGGTGTGAAAGAGCCAGCGTATTTATTGTCAAGGCAGGCTTTGCTTGATGACACAGCTGATTTTCATCGGTTCATTAAGCAACTGTTTCAAAAAGAAGCAACGCCTAATGTGATCCATGATAAAATAGCTGCATTAGAGACGTTGAAAAAGGTGACGGTGATTACTCAAAATATCGATGGCTTACATGGAAGAGCGGGCAGTCACCATTTGGTTGAATTTCATGGATCACTTGCGAGATGTTATTGTGAAACGTGTGGAGAAAATGTCGAGATAGACCGTTTTTTACATCATTATTTACATGAAGACTGTGGTGGGCTTGTGCGTCCAGATGTCGTTTTATACGATGAACAAATTGATTCAGGAAATATTGAACGTTCTTTACAAGCCATGGCTAGCGCTGATACAGTTGTGATTGTGGGTACCAGTTTTAAAGTGTATCCTTTTGCGAGTTTGATTCAGTATGCAAAAAGAGATGCTCAAATATTGACCATTAATAAAGAAGTGATTGAGACTGTTGATGCCGATGCGACATTTTTAGGCGATGCAGTGGCTGTTTTTGAGCTGTTGTAGGTAAGTGTCCGCGGCTCATGAGATGACATGCATGGCATGACTATTCATGGTTACACTAAAACGAGTGCAGCACGAGCTTGTCTAGAAGGAGTGTTTAAATGAATGTGGTGGCGTGGATTGTTGATTTCGCACAGGTTTCAGGCGGGTTCATTATTTTGATTTTCATGGGGCTTTATTTATTAAAGCCATTTTTCATGTTTATTCCGTTACCTGCGTTGTACATGGCAGCAGGCCTCGTGTTTTCTATTTGGATGGCCATTTTTATGACAGTTGGAGGTCTTTTTTTAGCGTTGACGTCGGGGTATTATTTAGGGAAATGGCTGGGTCAGCAAAAAGTCAATGATTATTTAGCTAAGCATGAAAAAGTGCATTTTTTTTTAGAAGGTTGTAACAAACGATTTTCATCTTTTTGTTTTATTTATCGCATGTTGCCACTTCCGTTTGATTTGTTTAACATCGCCTGTGGTGCGAGCAAAGCACCATTTTGGCAGTATGTGATTGTCAGTTTGTTAGGTCTAAGTGTTGCGATGATGCCATATATTTTAGTGGGCACTTATGTGACCACACCGTTATCATTGGCGTTTTTACTTCCTTTTGGGGTGAGTTTGGCTTTTTCAGGTTGTCTATTTATTTGGTATCAAAAGAAAATAGGGGATCGATTCGATGCACCACGCGTAGGTGAAAGGCGTGATTGAAAAGGACGGAAGGATTTTAACAAAATGAGATAGGAAATAAGCGACTGATGTGTTATAATAGTAAGTGAACTTATAATTTGACGTGATTGGAGGTCATGAGTCATGGGATTCATTAGAAACTTTGTCGGGGGTATTGCTGGGGCAGCAGGTGGTGCGATTGGTGGTACACTTGCTGATCAGTGGAAAGATTTTTTTACACCACAAACAGGTGTTCCAGCCACTGCTGCGATTTCAGAAGCCATTAAACAAGGACAAAACGCAGGTCGTGGTGTTAATAGAAAAGGGTCTGACAATGTCATTACCAACGGGAGTCGATTTGTTGTGCCAGAAGGTATGGCATTGATTACCATGGAAGATGGTGCATTAACAGGTTTAATTGCTGAGGCTGGTGGCTATACCTACACATCTGACAATCAAAATTCTCAATCTCTTTTTGCCGGTGACGGCTTGTTATCAGCAACGATTAAAACATCGTGGGAACGTTTTAAATTTGGTGGCATTCCTGGATCTCAACAAAAAGCATTTTATGTCAATTTAAGAGAAATTCCAAATAATCGCTTTGGGACACAGTCTGAAATTTATTGGGATGATGCTTTTTTAGGGACACAAGTTGGTGCTGTAACAAGAGGAACGTATACACTGCGAATCATTGATCCTATTTTATTTGTGAAGCAATTTGTACCCGCCAAGTATTTAATGCCAGGTGCACCCTTATTTGATTTTTCAGACATGGACAATGATGCCGGTGCGCAGTTGTTTAGCGAAGTTGTCGGTAGTTTAGCAGCGGCGTTTTCTAACTACACCAATGACCCTGATAAAGGAAATCGTATTTCACGTATTCAAGGAGATGCTGTTGGCTTTGGTCAAGCTTTATCTCAAGCAGTAGAAAATGGTTTCCGTTGGCAAAGTGATCGTGGGATTACGATCGAAAAAGTCGCCATTAAGGCCATCGAATATGATGCAGATACAAAAGCTTTACTGAGTGATGTTCGCCGTGCAGATGCCATGATGGGCGCACGTGGTAATTCCATGATGCAACAATCTGTTGCACGTGGGATTGAAGCGGCGGGTTCGAATCCAAATGGTGGTGGCATGGGCATGGCTTTTATGGGCATGGGCATGAATGCTGCCGGTGGCATGATGCAAGGGATGCAACAACCCACAAACCAGCAGTCTTTTGTCGGTGGACAAATTGCGCAGCAACAACAACCGATGTTTGATCCGATGACAGGACAACCAATTGCGCAACAACAGCCGATGTTTGATCCAATGACAGGACAACCGATTGCACCGCAACAACAACCGATGTTTGATCCAATGACAGGACAACCGATTGCGCCGCAACAACAGCCGATGTTTGATCCAATGACAGGACAACCGATTGCACCGCAAGTCCCCGTACAACCAGCTGCGACAGCACCAACAATGGAAGATCCAGTTGCGAAGTTAACGCAAATGAAACAACTTCTTGATGCAGGTGTGATTTCTCAAGAAGAATTTGATGCAGCAAAATCAAGAGTCTTGGGTATTTAATGAGCGATTAAAATCAATTTAAAGTAATCTCGCATGACATTACTTTAAATTGATTTCTTTGCATTTATCATTTGAAAATCAGGAGCGATGTAGAAATGAATGATCATGAAAATTTAGCATTAGACACATCAGATGCAACGGTTGTAGATACAAACTCTGGTTTAGAAGATGGGCAAACGAAATGTGAAAAATGTGGTTCAACAGAGATTTCACTTCATGTGGAGACAGGTCATCTACGCTGTCACTGGTGTCGCCATGAGCAA
>JGI24700J35501_10930934_pt1 | contig 66586 bp, 54 predicted proteins | sample TergutTh196P1_FD_35501 | JGI IMG/M metagenome (IMG submission 35501)
AGCATATAAATAAAAAGTGACGTGCTCTAACACGCCACCCGAGCTACTTTCAACGTTAAGGTAGTTCATCTAATTTTTATTAGTCTTTCCCACCTTTTTCAACGTTGTTAGGCGTAAAGGTGGGTTTTTCTTTGCCCTTTTTGCCAAACATGCGTTTGGCAAGAACCTTTGCAGCTGCAGAAACAAATGCTTCTACAAATAATTGCACAAGTCTAAACAAGTCTCTCCCATAGGGTAAACCTCTTCAAATTCAATATCTTTTATTTGAGGGGTTATGTTAGATTTCATCTTCATTTTAAAAAGACGAGCTTCAATGTCGCCCATCTTTTGCGTGTATAAGTAGTTTTTTTGGATTCCACTTCATAAAAGTTATAAATGGAATAATCAATGCCACTAAGGTCATCCCGATCGTTACAACATAGAATAAGATGAAATCAGCATATCCGAAAGAGAGATTAACCAAGCTCAAAAATCCATCTAAAGTCAAGCGTTCGGGTTCGATATGAACGAGGGTGTTCGGCAAACCGAGGATAATATTATCAATGAGTGCAAAATTCCCACCTAAAAGAATATCTGGTGGATATCTTAAATCAAGCGCTTCTTGAGAGCTGATAAACTCTGGAATGAGGATGCGTTGCGTGATTTCGTCTGTTATAATGGGAAGAAAAATGAGGACCAATGCAAAAGAAAAGTGAACGAGGAGAAGTATTTGAATGAGATTTTCCATTAAGATGTTTTTTCTTTTTTCTCCTAAAGCCAGATAGATACCAACTTGATGTTTTTTTTCTTGAAGGATAAGGAGTAACAATAAGCCGACCACAACAAATGAAGCTAAAATGAGGAAAGCGAAAAAGAAAAATGTCATCGTTTCTATGCTTTCAAAAGCTAGCTGGACATCTCTTAATTGTCTAGAACCATCAACAGTTGTCAAAAACGCAGGCAAATGACGAGCAGCAGCTTGATGAAACCTTCTTAAATCTCTCGCATCATAAAGTAAAAAGAAATGTTCCGACGGTACATGCTCTTGCCAATATCGAATTTGTGAGCGCATACCAGCATCATGATCATACCACGTTTGCCAAAACCAATGATAAATAGATAAACTTAATTCATAAGGTATAAACAGCGTATTTGCTGTCATTAAATGTGCTTCTTCAACACTGAAACTCGTTCTTTGGAAATTCATCATCTCAAAGATGCCAATGATTTCCAATTCTACCTCCAATGAATCGATGACATTTTTTTCCGTAAACCAATTCATGGTGCCATCATGCACACCACGGGTTAAAAAGTCTTTAATGCTAAGTGTCGAGCCAATATCAAGCCCATTAAGCCTTGCAAACTGTTCTGAGATGATCACAACAGGAGCGCCTGATGCGATTTCTTCTTCAGTAAAGCTTCGTCCATGAGCCAGTTCGAAAATGCCTAAATTCAGTTCGAAAAAATTTTCTAAACTAACGCCACGTGTTCGGATCCTTTCGATGCCCAATTGTTCTCCGGTCAATGGTTGTTGTCCTTCGGGCAAGTGAAAATATGGAAAATGATAATAGATAGAAAATAGGTCTCGTGCATCATCAAAATCAGATGAAAAATAGCGTTGGATATTGGGTGCAAATAGATCTTGCTCTAAAAACAGTTCCATATGCTCGACGTAAGGTAATGCGGCAATATCTAGCAGGAGATCTGTTGTGATATGTGGCCAGTCAGGAAAGTAACCATATTGTTGCTCATGAATGGTCATTTCTGCTTCATCTTGACGTATGTGAACCACTCTCGGTACTTGTTGCCACATGTTTACTTCTGTTAATCGGACGCCTTGTCGAAGACTTAAAACAGTCAGCACAAACAGCATCAAAGCAAAAAAGACCAATAGGAGTAATAAAGACTGAAACATATTTCTAATAACAGATAAAGTTGCTCTTTTTAAAACAGTCACTGGATTTCACCTTCCTTTACATAGAAATAAACAGTGTGCCCACCTCACACTGCTTGATTCATTAATATGTGCTTAATACTGCTGATCCAATCGTATTACCTGTAAAAACCATTGATCTTGAAGACTCGACTCGTGGATTTGTGATAGCTGTTTGAAGAATATTCCCATTAACATTTAGCGTTCCACGGTGTCTCAAATGACAGTGAAAAGAGCGTACAGTAAGCGAATTCCCTGATAACACCCACCATGCTCTATTGGAAGTTGATGGACAGCCACCATCTGGTCCTACAATCGTCGGTGGTGCTTGATTAAGAGCACCGATTTCTCCATTTACAGATACAGGTGCGCCCATTGACAGTAGCAGTACCGCTGCACTTGCTAATAATTTATTTTTTTTCATAAAGATAAAACAACCTCCAGACTTGTTATTTGAGCATACCCATCACATTTCAGTTGTCTCTCCTTTCCAATTGCTAGCCATTGGAAAATCGTCACAAATGATAGAAATGAAAATATGCTCGAAATATGATTATAAATTAATTTTTATTAAATGTCAATCTATACTAAATGTCAATTTAATTTTTAAATAAAATGACGATATTTGTAGCAAAAATGAACAGTAAAGGGTACAAAAATAATTAGGAGTTATTTGATGATTTTTTAAGATTTCCAGTTACAAGGTTGGTAAGCGAGTAAAAAGAGCCTTTCAGCTCCACCTTGATTATTAGAAATCAAATTTTTATCTGTATTCTTTTAACTAAGCTACTATATAAAGAATCGCCAATGCGTATTCCCGAATTTTTCAATTGCTCGAAACATTGTAATGCAACCTCTACTGTGATTAAATTTTCTTCATAAGCATTGATAATTACACCTAACGTTCCAGTGATTTGATTACCCATTTGTTTAGCAACCAAACGCCCTTTTCGTTCGTCCATCAACAAAAGATTTGCTTTTATTTCTTCTGCAAGAACAATTGCTTCACTTTCGCCTTTATCAAGTCCTGTTGCTCGTCGTAAAATAGAAACAGATTTGGTATCTCCAACTTCCATGACATCAATAAAAGTTTTACTTTTGATCAATTCAGCTTCTTGTTTGAATTTTTGATTAGTAGTCAATTCTTGGTATACTGCAACTGGTATTTTAACTCTTTTGAATAGTTTTTCCAATAAATCTAATTGTTCAATTTTCATCAATGAAATAATAGGGGTTGTGTCAGAAACAATAATCATCTTAGAATGCACCCCTTAGATTCCTGATTGTTTGAATATCTTCCTCTACCTGTTCTATCCCGAAATCAAAATATGACAGACCTAAGTCTCTATATAATGCGATTAAATCTAGTTTGTTCATACCTAAAAGTTCAGCTGCTTTTCCATGAGAAATAGTTTGATTATTGATATATAAATGCAATAATAAAGCATTTCTTTTTAACTTCATATCTGCATTTTCCATCTCAATGAAAGGCAACATCTCTTTTGGCACATCTATTTCAATTTTTATCATTTCCATGATATAGTCATCTCCTTTTTAATACTTAGAATAAATGCCTGTTGTCCTTATATTTTATCACCTTTCTCTTCTTTTGTGTCTAACTAATTATAACCTATCCAACCAATCATTTGTTAAAGTGACGCTGTTACATACGTCCGCCAAAAGTGCACAGGTTGCCATCCTAACATTTCTTTTGCTTTTTTATTACAGTAAATGGGTTGGTAGCCATCAAGATCAGACCGGATATCTGTTAATAGAGGAAATTCTGCTCTAACCAACTCGATGCTTTTAATGGCTTGGCATGTGTCATCAGCACCAATATTCATCACTTGGGCACCTAGTCCTTCCACTTCGATGGCCAATCGACATGCAGTCGCAATATCGCGTGCATCAATATAATTCCACAAGTTACGCATGCGTATATACGTATCATTAATAAAGGTCGGAAAAATTTGATTGTACATTTCTGGCGTGATAATATTACCCAATCTAAAATTAATAATTTGTGTACCAAAACGTCGATGCATCCCTTCTGCTGTTACTTCTGCTGCAATTTTGGCGATGCCGTAACAATCTTCGGCCCAAGCAGGATGTTTTTCATCAACGGGGACATATTCTGGAACCAAGTCTTCTTTAGCAAAGCAAAGCCCGTAAGCACACTCACTAGAGGCAATGACGACTTTTTGAATGCCCAAATGTCCACAAGCTTCCATAATGTTGTAAGAGCTCATGATGTTATTTTGAAAAGTCGTTGCATTTGGATAAATATCCGCTCTGGGAATGGCTGCTAAATGGACAACACCATAGGCACCTTGTAACATGCCATAAACCTGTCCTAAATCGTTGAGATCGACTGTCCAGTGGCGACATTTTAACGTTTTTGGTGTCTGTAAGTCGACACTTAATACGTCATACCCCAATTCCAAAAAGTGATCCACCACATAAGGACCTAATAAGCCTGCTGTACCTGTTATCACAATTTTCTTTTTCATGTTCATTTCCTCCTCATTTCACATCAAGTCATACGGTGTTTTTCCAGCCATGCCCACTTCGTCAATCCCATTAAAAGGAATGCCATGCTCAACAAAATAGTCAGCATACGGATTTTCACCGCTAACCAGCTGATCGTCTCCAGACTCATTTGCCACAGACATATCACCTAAAAGGCGGTCTTTAAGCATGGTTTGACGGATGGGACCAGGGTTTTTTGCTGCATACTTCAAAGCCTCATAGTCGCCAATCAAAATAAGCGACTTTGATGCGCGTGTCATCCCTGTATAAATCAACTTTCGCTGCAGCATCATCCAATAGGCACGGGTGATGGGCATGATCACAACCGGATATTCCGACCCTTGAGATTTGTGAATACTCATGGCATAAGCATGCGTCAACGCTAACAAGTCCTCTTTCCCATAGGTCACTTCCACCTCATCAAAGTCGACTAAAACTTCCGATTTGCTCCCTGCATCGATGACTCGAACAATTTCCCCGACATCCCCATTCATCACACCTTCATCTGGATGATTCACCAGTTGCAACACTTTATCGCCTTCTCTAAAAACCCTTTGTCCGACAACCATTTCAACTTTATCATCTGCCTGCGGATTAAAAAGTTCTTGCAATGCGACATTCACGGCATCAATGCCAAGCATGCCCCGATACATCGGAATTAAAATTTGAACATCGCGCGCTGTGTATCCCTTTAAAATAGCACCTGTGGTCACTTGTTTAAGCAAGCGCAAGATGTCTTCATTTTTCGCTGGTACAAACAGTCGATCCGACTTTTTTGATCTTAAATCATCAGGGAGTCGTCCATGATTCACTTCATGAGCCAATGTAATAACAGATGATCCTTCAGCTTGACGATGAATTTCTGTCAAACGGGTTAACGGGATCATTTGACTTTCTATCAAGTCTTTTAAAACTTGTCCTGGGCCAACGGATGGTAATTGATTGTCATCACCAACAAGGATGACTTGCACGCCTTCTTGCAAACTTGTCAAAAGCTGAAAGGCCAAGTAGGTATCTAACATTGAGACTTCATCAATAATAACCAAGTCGGCTTCAAGGGGGTCGGCTTCGCTAATCGCAAAAGTACCGTCTCGATCATACCCGAGTAAGCGATGAATGGTCGTCGCTGTTCGTCCGGTCGTCTCTTCGACCCGTTTGGCCGCTCGTCCAGTCGGAGAGGCCAATTTAATTTCAGGCGGCTTCTTTGCCTTTTCATAAAGACAGTCATAAACCTTTAAAATCCCATTCACAACGGTTGTTTTCCCTGTACCAGGTCCACCTGTGATCAGACTAATGGAAGCAGACAAGCTGGTCAAAATCGCTGCTTCTTGTAAAGGCGAATATTCAATGTCAAGTTGCTGTTTAACCGCAGCGAGTGCTTGCGCAATTTTTTTCTCGTTAACTGTTTTTACTTTTTTTCCATGTTGTAAAAGATGCATCACCTTTGCAATCCGAATTTCCGCATTCATCAAGACAGGTAAAAACAAACGACCGTTATCTACCGTTAATTGTTGATGTGTAATCAGTTCACTGATTTCTTTTTCAACCATGGAAACTTCAACAACAGCTTCTTTGTTCAAAAAGGTTAAAGCCATTTCCACCAGTTGATTTTGAAATAAATACGTATGACCTTCTTGAGATGTAACACGACTCATCACATGAATCAGTGCGGCTCTAATTCGCCTCGGATCATCACGTGTAATCCCAATCGATTTCGCAATCTCATCTGCTTTTAAAAAACCGATGCCTTCAATATCCACAATCAGTTGATAGGGATTTTCTTGAATGATTGACAATGCCTTTTTCTCATAAGTTTTCAAGATTTTGACCACAAATTTAGGAGAGATGCCGTAGCTGTACAACGGTCCTAAAATCAATTCATCTCCTTGTCTTTCTTGCAATGTGTTGAAAATGATCTCTTTTTGCTTTTTTGAAATACCGACCACTTGATCAAGCTGAGTTCGGTCTTGCAAAATCAACGCCACGGCATCAGCACCGAGTGCTTCTACAAGGGTTGTGGCTGTCTTTTTTCCAATGCCTTTAAACGCATCACTGCTTAAATAAGCGATGACTGACGACTTGGAAGAAATCGCCACTTGATTGCTTTTGAAGCTGGCGACTTGAAATTGCCAACCGTAGCGTGAATGTTCGATCCATTTTCCTGTAAAATGATACGAACGGGTTTCATCTAACGGCGGAAAATAACCTGAAATTGTGATCGATCCACAATCTTCGCCATCAAAGCCGCTCGGGATATCTGCTTCATAAACAGGTTTCATTGCCCCATTTAAAATATCCTCACTGGCATTGTGCCCTGTGAGGAGTAAACTACAAATTGCAAAATCATTATCTGCATGACGAAAAACTTCTCGCAACAACATCCCTTCAACAAACAGCTGTTCCATTATGTCTCACTCACTCCCATGACAACCGACGATTAAGCCTTTTATCCGATTTGTTGATCACCTCAACGCCTTTTCATGTTCAAAGCACGCATTTAGTACATGCGCTTCACGCCATCATGAAACACGTCACTTATAAATCCCCCACCCAAGCAGATGGCTTCATCATAAAAGACTGCAGCTTGTCCGGGCGTCATCGCACGTGTTGATTCAAGACAAGATACTTTCAACGTTGTCTCATCCACCCATTCAATTTCAACGGGGACATCTTTTTGGCGATATCTAAATTTGGCTACACAGGCATAGACCCCTTCAAACCGCTCATTTGAAATCCAGTTTACATCTGTCACAATGGCTTCATTGGCATAAACGTAATCATGCTCAAACCCTTGTCCAACAATTAAAACATTCTGTTCAAGGTTTTTTCCGATGACAAACCATGCATCACCGGCACCACCAATGCCAAGTCCTTTTCTTTGACCGATGGTATAATACATCAAGCCCATATGTTCACCGACTTCTTTCCCATCTAATGTCATCATTTTCCCAGACTGCGCAGGTAAATAATTTTGTAAAAAGTCAGCAAAGTTACGTTCTCCAATGAAGCAAATACCTGTTGAATCCTTTTTCTTCGCTGTTGCCAACGCTAATTTTTCGGCAATCGCACGAACCTCTGATTTTTCTAAATGTCCCAATGGAAACAAAGTTCGACTCAACTGTTCAGCATTCAGCTGTGATAAAAAATAACTCTGGTCTTTGTTGTTGTCAACACCACGTAGCAAGCGCACTTCATGACGATGGTCTACCCGTGCATAATGCCCTGTTGCAATCATGTCAGCACCGAGTGCCAAGGCATGATCTAAAAAGGCTCTGAATTTAATTTCTTTATTACACATAATATCTGGATTTGGTGTTCGTCCAGCTTGATATTCATCTAAAAAATAAGTGAAAACACGGTCCCAATATTCTTGCACAAAATCCACCCGATGAATCTGAATCCCCAACTGTTCTGCCACTTTCACTGCATCAAGATAATCGATTTCTTGTGGACAAATCTCATCATCTATCGTTTTATTGCCTAGGAAATCATGATTGGTTGCACTGTCCCAATTACGCATGAAAAGACCTTCAACTTCATAGCCTTCTTTTACAAGCAAATGTGCTGCCACTGAGGAATCCACACCACCGCTTAATCCAATGATTATTTTTTTCTTTTTCATCTTAAAACGCCTCATTATTTCTGAAAATACAATTGACGAAAGTTCAAACACCGACGCGACAAGGATGCGTACCACTATCCTATTTTACCATAAACTGTTGAAAAATCAAACGAATTTGAACTTAATTTCATCGCACAACATTCAGCATCAAAATCTGCTTTCGTTCAAAAAAACAGCATGCAAATGAATGTCGTTTGAAAAAACACCTCAGAGATTTTCTCCGAGGTGCTCATTCATAACAGTTAAACATCTAAGTTATAAAAAGACTTGATTCCGTTATAATTCGCTAAGCCTTCTAATTCAGCTTCAATTCTAAACAATTGGTTATACTTTGCAATTCTATCAGTTCTAGCTAACGATCCTGTTTTGATTTGACCTGCATTTGTTGCTACTGCAATATCGGCGATGGTCGCATCTTCAGTTTCACCTGAACGATGAGAAATAACTGCTGTATAACCCGCTTTTTGAGCCATTTCAATGGCTTCGAATGTTTCAGTTAATGTTCCAATTTGATTCACTTTAACTAAAATTGAGTTTGCTAAACCTTTTTCGATTCCTTGTGCTAAACGCTCAGTATTTGTCACAAAGAAATCATCTCCAACTAATTGTACTTGATGACCTAATTTTTCAGTTGCATATTTCCAACCATCCCAATCGTCTTCATCTAAGCCATCTTCAATCGAGATAATGGGATATTTTTCGCATAGTTCAGCATAAAAATCAACAAGTTCAGTCGACGTTAATTCTTTACCGCCTTCACCTGCTAAAACATACTTTTTCGTTTCTTTGTTATAGAATTCAGTTGAAGCAACATCCATCGCAATCTTAACATCATCACCAGCTTTATAGCCCGCTTTTTCAATGGCTTCTAAAATAACCGTGATGGCAGCTTCATTTGAAGGTAAGTTAGGTGCAAATCCACCTTCATCTCCAACGGCAGTATTTAATCCCATCCCATGTAAAACAGACTTTAATGAATGAAACACTTCAGCACCCATACGCATCGCTTCTTTAAATGTTGGCGCACCAACAGGCATGATCATAAACTCTTGGAAGTCAATGTTGTTATCTGCATGTTCACCACCGTTGATAATATTCATCATTGGCGTCGGTAGATCTTTTGCATTAAATCCACCTAAGTAACGGTATAAAGGCAATCCCGAATAATCAGCCGCTGCATGTGCAATCGCCATCGACACACCTAAAATCGCATTGGCACCTAGCTTGCTTTTATTGGGCGTCCCATCTAGTTCAATCATCAATCGATCAATGGCAACCTGCTCACGTGCATCTAAGCCAATGATTTCCGGTCCAATCACGTCATTGACATTGGCAACAGCTTGTAAAACGCCTTTTCCTAAGTAACGAGACTTATCTCCGTCACGTAACTCAACAGCCTCATAAGCACCTGTAGATGCACCAGATGGTACCAACGCACGACCAAATGACCCATCTTCAGTTGTCACCTCAACTTCAATCGTTGGATTTCCACGTGAATCTAACACTTCAATCGCGCGTACACTCTCAATAAATGCCATAATAAACAACTCTCCTTTTCGAAATCAGCAAGCCTTTAGCTCACATGAGATTTATTCCAAAAACAATATTAACATAACGAGCGCAAAAATAAAACACTTTTTTACATGGAAACGTTCTTGAATTTGAAATTCGCAAAAAAATTTTTATCTTTATCTCATCATTTAGCATGAGCAAACGCAATCTATTTGATACACATTTCCAAATTAGTGACATCAAACAGAATCATTTTTACGCATATAGATCTCTCGAAATAAAAAATCATGTAATAAATTGACATTTTATTTTATTTGGTGTATCATATAACTATAAATATATAAACGAAAGGAGTTTGATTGTAACAATGAATCATTTTTTTAAGCTAGGTGAAAATGTCGTTTTCGAAAATCCAATGGGAACTTTTTCAAGACAACACTTTTTCGTGTTATTTCTGACCCTTGTACTGGCCGTTTACACCATTTGGACTTACAAGCAAAGTACAAACAAAGTCGGCTACAGACGAAAATTGGCTATTTTTATTTTACTCGTTGTCCTTTCCCGCCATATCGTCGAATGGTTAACTGGGCAATATACGGTACATCGCCTACCCCTCCATTTATGCACAGTCGGTGCCTTTATTAAACTTTATGATGCGTATCGCGAAAACGACTATACCAAAGAGATCTTGTTTCTCATCACATTGCCAGCTGCTTTTGTCGCCAACATCTTTCCAGATTGGACGCATCAACCCCTGATCAATTTCAACACTTGGCAGCAATTTTTATTCCATGCATTGATTGTTAACTACGTTTTAATGCGCCTATTGACAGAAGAAATCGTCCCACATGTTAAAAAAATATGGATTCCTATCCTATCCTTAGTCGTTGCCGTTCCGTTGATGCTCGGGATTAATCACATGTTCGGTACGAATTTCTTCTTTGTCAGCACCTATTCACCTAACTCACCACTTGAAACAATCTACCATCAGTTTGGTAGCACCTTATACCTACCTGTTTTCTTGCTCATCGTCTTTTTCATCTTTTTCGTGATTTATGCCATTTTAGGTATTTGTCGTCGGATACATGCGACACTAAGACCTAAGCCGACATTGAATATCTAATACAAACCTCGAACGTATGGATCTCACCTGATCCGCTCATACTAATTGACAATCGGATCAAAACTGTGTATAATCTTCAAGGTGATAAAAATGAAATGGCAAATCGCAAAACTCTTAAAAACATCCACGAAAGAAATTTTTGTAGATGAACAAGTGGACTTCTCGGATGCAGTCAAACGTCATCCTGATATTAAAAGCATGAGCACTGTACACGTAACAGGTAAAGGAACCCTTGACACAACCGAACGCAACATCGCATTCGAACTCACGATCAAAGGTGACATGACGCTTAGCTGCGCACTTACGTTAGACGATGTCATCTACCCATTCGAAGCCACACTTCAACCCGTGTTTACCTGGAATGAAGCAACATACGATGAAATGTGTGAAGATTACCTTGTTAAAGATACCATCGAATTAGCGCCAGCTATTTGGCAAGAAATTTTTATTCAAATCCCACTTAGGGTCGTAAAAGACGGTGCCTATGAGGAATTAGCACGTCAAGGGATTGACATTCTGACAGAAGAAATGCTTGAAATAGAGGCTCAAACCAAGGTTGATCCGCGCTTTTCTGTCCTTCAAAACTTAAAATTCGAAGAATAGACTTGATTTATTTTTCATTTTGTTGTAGAATATACGTTTGTGAATAGAAATTAAAGTCTATTTGGCTCTGTGTTCCAAATTTAAGTAACAGTAGAGTATCTTTTTATGAAACTGGTGGTGAAAAATAATGGCAGTACCGCAAAGAAGAACATCAAAAACACGTAAGAGAAAACGTCGTACACATTTAAAATTAACTGTACCTGGGATGCATGCATGTCCAAGCTGTGGTGAATTAACAGCGGGTCATAAAGCTTGTTCAAGCTGTGGCACATACAAAGGTCGTACAGTTGTAAAAATGCGTGAAGCAGCTTCTGAGTAATTCTTTTTATTAATGGGCCCATTAATAAATGTGTTACCAAGTCGTTTTAAAAGCCAGGATCCTAATGGGAATCTGGCTTTTGTGCTTTCATTTTAAATCGGTATTTACTTTTTATCGCCATCTTTTCTTGTCCCATTTTGCTTGCAACTTGGACTGAATGCTGCGTCATTTTTTCTTTTGCTTCAACAATGTTGAGGATGATAATCTTAACCAACGTCATGACTGGAATTGATAAAAACATGCCTAAAATACCGAATTGAGCACCGATTAAAAGCGAGAAGAAAACCAGGATAGGGTTGATTTTCAACGCATCACCCATGATCAAAGGTCCGATCAGATTACCGTCAATTTGTTGCCAAATGGTTAGTAAAATCGCAATCAAAATACCTTGGTTCATCCCACCTGTTATAAATGTTAACCCGATAACAATAAGAGAAGCGATAATAGAGCCAAACTTTGGAATCATGTTGGCAACACCTAAGAAGATCCCTAAGAACACTGCAAACCGAACGCCAAAGCCCCACAACAATAAAATAGAACCTGCGCCCATAATACAAGCATCTAAAAATTGGGCACCAATAAATTTATAAAACAAATCATCAGCTTGTTTGATATAGTACCTTAAAGTCTGCATATTTTCAGTTTTCATCATCAAACTAACGATTCGACCGATGGTTGCGAAAACCACATCTTTATACAACAACATGTAAATCGAAATAATCAAAGCTAAAATTAAATCAAACAACCAAAAAGCAGTAGAAATCGCAACATTCGTCACCACACCTAATCCTTGTGTCACATGTCCGACAACTGTTTGAACATCAAACTCTGCAAAAAAGGCGTCAACAGCTTCTCTTATATAAACGACATCATCTAATACATCCCATTCAGTCATGTCCGTCACAAAATCTTCAATCGCCGTATATAAACTGGGTGCGAAGTCAATAAAATCCATGACATTATCTATTAAAAGTGGAAACAAGAAACTTAAAATGGCATAGATCATCCAAATGACGACTAAATAAACACACAACACTGCCAATCCTCGGGCCCTTTTTTGAATCAATGGATACTTGGCCCGCCTGATCCACTTTTCAACCCATTTACACGGCCTACTCAACATATAAGCGATCACTGCTGCCATCATAATCGGCGAAACAATCCCCAAAAACCAGCTAATACTAGAAAAAATCACATCTATATTCATCACAGCATTAAACACCATCACTGCTGCTGCTACAAATAGTAAACCTTGAATCCATAATAGCCAGTTAATTTGCAACTTTTTCATTCACACGACTCCTTCAAATTTTTCAAAAGCTAACGCATTATCACTTTTAAGTATACGTTAATACTATAAACTGAATATAAAAAAAGTGCAAGTGTTTTTAAACACTTACACGCCATTTTTGAATTAACCTTGTTGCAAAGCGTTAATTTTCTTACTTAAACGCGATTTATTACGCGCTGCAAAGTTCTTGTGAACAATCCCTTTTGACACTGCTTTATCTAATCTTTTGTTCGCATTGTTATAAGCTTTAACTGCTGCTTCAACATCTTTTGCTTCAATGGCTGCTTCAACTGCTTTAACTGCTGAACGCATTGATGTTCTGACTGAAACATTCGCTTGACGACGCTTCTCATTCGTAATGATTCTTTTCTTTTGTGATTTAATATTAGCCATTATGTGTTCGTCCATCTTGGGCAAGCTTGCGCTCACGTACAAGGCGGTACGCTTCACCTCCGTTTATTTTTGTAGCTGCACATTGCTTCGCAATCAAACGCTTTTGCTACTCGTGTATGTTATTTTCGATAACTTCTCTATTCTACCAGACTTGCAACAAAAAAGCAAGTGTGTTATAATGGAGAAGTTGTAAAAAATGAGGACCTTACTCTAAGTCGTTGGCTACTCCGGCCGCTTACTTGGTTTAAGGTGACGATCATTTATTTAGGAGGCTATAAAATGGCAATTACAAAAGATGAAAAGCAAGCAATTATTCAAGAATATGCAACACACCTAGGAGATACAGGTTCTCCAGAGGTACAAGTGGCAATTTTAACAGCAGATATTAACCGTTTAAATGAACATTTAAAAGAACATAAGCATGACCATCATTCACGTCGCGGGTTGTTAAAAATGGTTGGTAAACGTCGTAACTTATTAAAGTATTTAAGTAAAAAAGACATCAACCGTTATGGTGCTTTAATTGCGCGTTTAGGTTTACGTCGCTAATGTGGTTAGAGCCTGTTTTCAGGCTCTTTTTTTATATGGGTTATCACATTTTTAAAATAAAATAAGGAGCTGTGTTTATGTCAGAAAAACATGTATTTACCAAAACCGTTGCAAATCGTACCTTGACTGTTGAAATTGGTGAACTTGCCAAACAAACCAACGCTTCTGTATTGGTTAGCTATGGCGAAACAGTCGTTTTATCCAATGCCACCATGTCAAAAGAGCCACGGGATTTAGATTTTTTCCCTTTAATGATTGGTTATGAAGAGCGCTTATATGCAGTAGGTAAAGTGCCTGGAGGCTTTATTAAACGTGAAGGTCGACCAGCTGAAAACGCCATTCTAGCAGGTCGTTTAATTGACCGTCCCATTCGACCTTTATTTCCTAATGGATTCCGCCATGATGTTCAAATCATCAACTATGTCATGAGTGTCGATCATGACAACTCTCCAGAAATGAGTGCCATGTTGGGCTCATCGTTGGCCTTATCTATTTCTGATATTCCCTTTAACGGTCCCATTGCTGGCGTATTTGTTGGTCGTGTTGAAGGTCAGTTCATCATTAATCCAACCGTTGAAGAGATGGAGCATTCAGACATTGATCTTGCTGTTGCAGGAACAAAGAACGCTGTCAATATGGTTGAAGCAGGTGCCAATGAAGTGTCTGAGGAAGATATCCTCGCAGCGATTATGTTTGGGCATGATGCCATTAAAGAAATCATCGCTTGGCAAGAAGAAATCGTCGCTGAAATCGGCATTCCTAAAATTGAAGTTGTCATTCAAGGCATTGATGAAGACCTTGAATCACATGTCCGTCAAATGGGTGAAGCAAAATTAGCAGAAGCTGCTAAAGTTAAAGAAAAGCTTGCACGTCAAGATGCCATTGATGCTATTTTTGATGAAATTTTGGCGCATTATACTGAGCTTGAAGCGGATGCAGCAACGTTTAAAGATGTCAAATCTTTGCTCAATACCATTGTTAAAGAACAAGTACGTCACGCCATTACCGTCGACAAAGTGCGTCCAGACGGTCGTACACCCGGTGACATCCGGCCTTTATCCTCACGAACAGACTTGCTGCCACGTACCCACGGTTCAGCTTTATTTACCCGTGGTCAAACCCAAGCTTTATCCGTTGCAACCCTCGGTGCTTTAAATGAGTATCAAAAGCTTGATGGACTTGAAATCGAAGCCGGAAAAAGATTTATGCACCACTACAACTTCCCCCCATTTTCTGTCGGTGAAACAGGTCGCTACGGTGCACCAGGAAGGCGAGAAATTGGTCACGGTGCCTTAGGCGAGCGCGCCCTGGAAAAAGTCATGCCAAGTGAAACAGAATTCCCTTATACCGTTCGCGTTGTTTCGGAAATTCTTGAATCTAATGGGTCGACTTCTCAAGCAGCCATTTGCGCAGGAACGATGGCTTTAATGGCTGCAGGCGTGCCTATTAAAGCACCCGTCGCTGGTATTGCCATGGGACTCATTGCCAAAGGGGACGACTATACCATTTTAAGTGACATTCAAGGCATGGAAGATCACTTAGGCGACATGGATTTCAAAGTAGCTGGGACTGCACAAGGTATCACTGCCTTACAAATGGACATCAAGATTGAAGGATTAAGTCGTGCTATTTTAGAAGAAGCATTGACTCAAGCACGAATCGGTCGCTTACATATTTTAAATCACATGCAGTCAACCATTGATGCACCTCGCACTAACCTTTCAAAATATGCCCCTAAAGTGCACACGATGACCATCAATCCAGACAGAATTCGTGACGTCATCGGGCCTGGTGGAAAGCAAGTTAACGAAATCATTGATCTAACTGGTGTTAAAATTGACATTGAACAAGACGGCACCATCTTTATTTTACATGATGATATTTTGATGATTGAAAAAGCAATGGACATCATCAAAAAGATTACCCGTGAAGTTGAAATCGGTGCGACTTATACAGGGGTCGTCAAACGGATTGAGTCATTTGGTGCTTTCGTTGAAATCTTCGAAGGGACAGAAGGCTTGATTCATGTTACCGAACTGCGGCATGAACATGTTAAAAAAGTTGAAGATGTCCTTAAAATTGGCGACACCATTCAAGTTAAAGCAACTGAAGTCGATCACCGTGGTCGTGTTAACCTGTCTGCTAAAGCATTACTTGAAAAGCCTGAACCTAAGATTAAAATCGGAGATAAATTTACCGGAACTGTTAAACGCATTGAAAAATTTGGTGCTTTTGTTGAATTGATGGAAGGTGAAGATGCCCTTTTACACATTTCTCAAATTCGTCACGAGCGTGTTGGGAAAGTTGAAGACGTCTTAAAAATCGGAGATCAAATTGATGTGATCGTCTCTGAAATTGACGAACGTGATCGCTTGAAAATCTCTGCTAAAGATTTGCTTCCAAAGCCAGAATCCCAAAAGCAGGAAGAAGCGATGGACGTATCAAAAGAAGCTGAAACAACAAACAACAACTAGCGCTCACTCGAAAAATAGGGTGGGATTTTTCTTTTGTTTAAAAGTTGTTAGGGTAGATTTCACTTGATAAACGTGTTATAATACCAGTATGAATTGAGTTATACGAGGTGATTTCATGGACATTGAATTAGAATACTTAAAGCATCAAGATTTAACAGGCTACAAAACCATGCTTGACGACGTTTTTAATGACAGTCAGCCCCTTGAACATTACCAAAAGTACTATCAAGAAAACCACCCGACTGTTAAAGTGGTTGTCGCCAAAAAAGAAGGTGAAATCGTTGGTACCATCACCTTTGTTTTAATCGACACGTTTACCAGTCCGCTTGATCCCAAAATTGAATTTTCAAACTTCGCTACAACACCCGCTGCCCGTGGAACTGATGCTGCAACGCTGTTGATCCAGTTCGTCTGTGATTATGCAAAGACCCATGGCTATCAGTCCATCAATGTGAACTGCTTTGCAGATGCCAAACGTGCCCATGGCTTCTATGAAAAGATGGGATTCAAAAAATTAGATCAGATGCGCTTTCAATTAGAAGTCACACCATAAAAAAAGGTGCTCATTTAAAAGATGGAGCACCTTTTTCTATTGAGAGCTTCTTCTAGCCAATGGATCCTTTTAGTAAAACATCTTTTGGATTCATCTTTAAAAGGTAGACAGTTGGTAACAGCGTTGAAAGTGAAACGACGATAGACGTCACGAGATAAAAGAGTAGAATTGTCGACGTATTCAAAGACGTGTCATACAATGCGAGCATTTCTTCATGCGTCATCTCAAATCTAAAACCAAGGGTTTCTGGCGTTTCTCCACTGACTCTGCTAAATTCATCCAATTCAGCTTGTCTCATTAAATCTGTTCGGATCATAACTGTTGAAAGTTCAGATGCCATTAAATGACCGACAAATAAAGCGCAAGTGATGGCAACAGTAACAAGCAAGAGCAGTTCGATCAAGATTTGTCCTGTTAGTCGTTTCTTTCCTTCTCCAAGGGCTAAATAAATCCCTAGTTCCAATTGTCGATCTTTTATAAACACTAAAATCAACATACTTAAAACGGTCCATGATGCAAAAATAGTACCAATGACAATCCCATTGGCTAAATCCCCCATGATTACCATGGAACTTGCGATATCTGCATAGGCATTAGAAAGGTCGGACACTGTCCAAAATGCTGGTAAACGCTGACTAGCTGCATGGGCAAAAGCAACAAGATCAGTTGGATCATATAAGAGAAATAAAAGTTGCTCATAACGAATGATTTCTTCGATATTGTCTGTCTCTGTTAAATGCACAATGAGTTCAGGATTCATTTCTGAAAAAGTCTCTAAATAAAGCGGTAAAACAGATTCCACAACACGATTGGGAACATAGATGCGGTTGATCATCTCAATATGATGGTTAATATCAATTCCTTGTCGCCATGCTTCATTCACTAATTGATGCTCAAAAACACCGATGATTTCCAGTTCAAAAGCCTGTTCAGCCAGCAATACTTCAAAAGGTGCCGCCCCTGAAAATTCATCATAAATCCGATAATCAAGTACGATTTGACTTCCTAGACTAAGACGATTGGCTACTAAAAAATCTTGACTGACTAAAACAACATGTGCACCCTCATCTACTTCGTTTTCTGTAAAAGCACGACCTGCGACTAATTCAATTAATCCCGCTTCAATATCGACTACTTCATGATGATGAATCCCTTTTAATGTAAACCGCTCAAAATCGACATCATGGTGAAACGATAAACGGCCCCAATCTTCTGGTTGGGCATGACCCAACTCATTTAAAAAATCAGCATCAAAGGCTCGAATGAACACATCACTAAAAAAATGATGACCCCAAGCGGTGTAGTCAAACATGCGTACATAAGGCAATGTGCCAATTTCACGAATCAACGCTGGCGTTACCACTTCAAACTCAACCCATTCTCCTCGCAGTTCTCGTTCTTCTTCAAGTAATTCCTCGTTAAGATGAATGGTGGTCACTGCAGGTAATTGCTGACGCAAAGCCATGTCCGTGTTAATGATCGCTTGCCTGATGGTAAACGCAAATGCCATTAAACTCCCTAATAAAAAAATGACACCCAGTAACAACATTGTTTTAACCCATTGACGCTTTAAACTCAACAACGCTCGTTTTGAAAAATTCATATCATCCCTCATTTCTTAAAAAAGTGATTCGCTCAAAGCAAATCACTTTTATTCTATAACTTGAATGGTGAAGCGATCTGATGTCTCAAGGGGAAAGTAAGTCTCCTGAGAAAAAGGCGCTGTTGGATTGGGAACTAAAAAAGCAACGAACTCATAAAAACCAGGTTCACTTGGTGCTTCAATAAAAAATCGACCATGTTGACCATACAGCGAATCCTCACCAATATTAACCCACATGTATGGCTCCCCACTCATGGGAATTTGTTGCCAATCCAGCATAGAAATGATTAAAATCTCTTCCACATCTGGTCCATCCAAAGGATTCCCAGCTTCATCAAAAGTAGTAAACGCGCCATGCATGTTAGAAACAAAAGCCAATTCAATCTGCTCATTGGGAGACACTTGAAGTAACTCAGGTGCATTCAGTACGACGCCGTCTGTCAATGGTTCAAAATCTTGATTGACAAAGAAAGGACCAAATAACCGATACACATGATCGACAGTTTCATTTTTTGGAATCGGCAGTACAAATCGCCCTTCATTTCCATAATTGATTTCAAAATGAAGCACTTGTCCTACATCCCATCTAGGGGTGAAAAACAAATCACCATGATCTTGAAACGCATGACGCTCCGGTGCTAAAAAGAGACCTACCGTTAAATGACTGGCTGTGTCACTCACTTCAAAACTTGAATCTAAGTAAAAGGGGATATCTAGATAGGAACGACTCGGAACAGTTAATACAAATGTCTTCCTGTATTCAGTTGACGTTCCCACACGAAAATAAGCGGCTTCATAATTATAAAAAACTTTCATCAAAAAGACAAGGTCACCTGAAAAAGTTTCATTCGCCAGATTCACATTAAGTCTGTCTTGCGGTGTTTCTAATAAAAAAGGATGAACAGGTTCTCCTCTTTCTTCTCCAAACCACACACCAAAACTAGCAAACACATCAAAAGCATCCCCTGGTACTGGCGTAAATACCAGTCCGTACGCTTGAGCTTCAACAGGGAGGTGCTTAACATTGATGTTAATGTCAGCTAGGTCATCATTACTCGTTAAAAAAATGGAAAGCAAATAGCCAGCTAAAATAATTAATGTCATTCCTGAGCCAACAAGAACTATTCTTTTTTTCATAATTGACCTACCAAGTTCTAGAATCTACCACCTGAAAGCCCCATCTGCCTGATGCGCTATCGCGACGCTCTCCATACGCTCTTACAGTACCATTTCGAGTGCTTCCAACCAGTTCTGGTGTAGAAGCAAAACAAAGACCTCTCGTTAAGTATCGCCCAGAAGCAGCTATATTAGTGCTCCACTCTTCACCAGTACGCACCGTCGTTGTTCCATTGGAATTCCGCACTCTTACTCGTGCGCGAACGCCATTGATGTTTACATTTCTTGTACAAGCTGTAGCTGTTCCTCTCGGAGAAGCTAATAGTGGTGGTCTTGATGCCGTTAAAACAACGTCATGATTCGCGTACGCAACTGTTCCACTTAACACTGTTAAAGCGGCTGCTCCAGCAATAAGAGACTTTTTCGCAAAGCTTTGCGTCACTTGCCAAGCAGATTTTTTCACCTCTTCCTGAGCTTGATGAATCATCACATGTCGTGATTTGAACCGTTGTGATACTTTTATCATTTTATCCTTCCTTCCTAAATCCGTATGATGTCACAAACTTTCACTGCTCAATTCACTCAAAAGCAATCAAAACATGTCAAAATTTGCTTACTTTTGAATTTTAACACTTTTTTACTCAATTGTCAATACGCCCAAGGGAAAGGGCAATGTCATTAACTTAAGAAACACGAAGCCCTAAAACTTACCCCATTTCGCAGTGATTTTTTGGCATTAGCGGTTCTGAGCTATTGCTCAGGTTCGGTAATGTCAAAAAATCGCAATGGCAAACGGTAGTGCGCAAGCTGTTACAGGTCGATTAAGGCTAAAAATAACCTTAAGTTAATGACATTTAGGGAAAGGGTGCTTTTATTCTGTATTTTTGCAGCAAAAAAATAAAAACTTCCAATAACACACCTTTTAAAGGCTTGCTTCTTGGAAGTTTTTTGTGCTTAATTGCACTGTTGCTGTATCAGCTGTCGTGAATCAATCCATTCACTGTGTCCCACCCATGATACGACGGTGTTGTTGCGTGGTACCAAAGCTTGATTGTAGTGATGCATCACTTGATGTGATCACTTCATTTAAGCTGGTTGTCGTTTGGTTTCGAACTGCTGAAAAAGTGTCGACTTGTGTGAACACACCGCCATTGGCGTCGCCTTCAAGGTTAGCACCTAAGCGCCATAGTGAAATGTCTGAATCTAAGATTTCCACACGTGACATTCTACCATTGCGAATGACTGGTGATGTTCCGTTGTTACGTAAGTCAAAAGACGCTGGATTGTTTAAAACGAAGCGATGGTTTCGATTACCTGTTCCTGTATCCATGTTAATCAAACCATTACCTGTTCCGTTAGTCGTTCCAGTCACGTATAATGAAGCACCTGGTTCGATGGTAAAGCTGGCATTGCTTGGATTCCTACCTAATGCACTGAAGTAAGTCAAAACAGGGCCTGCCGTACGTCTTGTTAAGTTAATCACTGAGCCATATTGTGCTGTAAATGTTGCACCTTGACTAGAAAGTGCGAAAGCAGGTCCTTCAAAGTTGATGTCAAGCACGCTGTTCTCACCAATGGTCATCGTTTCCCAACGGTCAAAAATAGCTGGATATGTCGCACCTGTTCCTGCCGTCTTTGTTAAGGTTAGCGTCACATTGTCACCAACTGTAAATTCACGGCTCGCACCTGTTGTTCCCGCTGCTGCCAGTTCTGGAAACCAAATCAATGAGTAATCACGGAAGTTAATGTTACCACGATAGTTCGTACCATCTTCAATAATGATACTTCCGGCATAGAAATTTTCTGCACGTGTATTAAGGTCGAGTTCACCATAAAGGGTGATTTCTCCTTGATAAGCTCTTACAACTCTCGCAATTCTTGGATCTGTACTTAAATTTCCGATTCTAAAACGCCAGCGGTTGACACGAGAAGTTAACGTTCCTGATCCTTGAATAAATGAAAATGAACCAGCGACATCAAGACCAGCTGCACGCGTTACATCGACAGCACCTAAGTGTACATTGTGGAGATGGAAGACTGGTGTGTATCCTGCAGCTGGTGTATTAACAGGCAGGCTTCGACCAGAACGTTGGTAAAAGGTAAATCCACATCCATCAATTTCTAACGATGTTCTGCGATCAGTTAATGAAACACTTGATGGGAAAGTTAAGTCGTTTAATAAGACAATCCTTGCTACATTCGAGTTGTTATAAGCTGCTTGAAATTGAGCCCAAGTGGAGACAGTGGCAATCTCGCTCCCTAATTCGACTTCCATGCCATAGCAAATCGGATCTGGTTTTGGAATCATTTGATCCCAATGTGCCGTTACAGTGACATTTTGAGTAGGAAGTCCGCTCACGTTTTCTATTCTAGCTGTTGTCTGAGCGTGAATACCTGCAATTTCTGGCTCACTACTCCAATGGCTAAAAGTGTAACCGAAACGCGTTCCAGCATCAATGGTCACAGATTCTGAACCATCTGCAACGAAGAAGAGTCGATCCCCTGTTGTTTCCATTTCTGGATTCGTGCCACTCATAAATGTCTGAGAACCACCATCAACCATGGTTAATGTCCTCAAAATCGTATAAGGTGTTAAGGTCGTCGTATTAATGTCCCAATTGTTAATTAAATGAACAGGCATATCAATTAAGCTTGTTGTTGCTGTATGATGTCCATTTAGCCAATTTTCCCAACGAATGTGAGGAAACCTGATACGTCCTCCTTCAACACCCATTTGAATCATCAGTGGACTCCCTTCATAAGCACTTGAACTATTCTCATAAAAATGAATACGATATGATGTGTCAATACCATCCACATACCCAATATTTAAATTGCTGTAGTCTGACTGTGCACTGAATATACCACCACCATTACCATTGGTCGAACTCACTGTATTCCCTCGAATCGTACCTGCTCGCATGTTGAATGTGGCATTTGCACCAACCCAAATACCGCCTCCATTCGTAAACGCACTGTTTCCTTCGATAATACCATCATTCATGGTAAAAGTGGTGCCTGCGGAATTGTGTAACCAAACACCGCCTCCAAATGCTTGACTAGAGCCTAAAACATTATTGGAGATGCTGCCACCGTTCATGGTAAACGTCGCACCATTTTCAACTGCAACAGCACCACCGTTAGTTGTCGCAGTTGAATTTGGAATAGAAACGCGATTATTTTGGATGATGCCATCATGCATCACAAAATGGGCATTTGACCCTGTCAACCTGACGGCACCACCATTCCCAACCATACCACCCTGATGCGCATCTGCAAAATTATCTTCTAAAATGCCGCCGTACATGGTAAAGGTTCCATTTGTGATGTTGACTGCACCGCCATGGTTTCCAGTTAAAAGATGTCGTAAAATAACGCCATCATGAATCCTCAAGTTCGCATTGACCTGATTAAGATCGATGCCGCCACTCCGACCCCCATCGCCTGTAACGATCTCTGTTTCGTTATATAAAGTGATGTTATTAGACTGCTCTGTTCCATCTTCAATTCCAAGATTAAGCGTACCATTTACGATAAAATGACGCCCATTGGCCAGATTTTGCGCACCATTTCTGATGAGATAAGAACGGCTATCAGGTTCTATCTGACCATTCAAAATCGTGATATGTTGATTCGCAGCAATTGTTATCGCTGCTTCATTTCCTAAAAGGATTTCAGACTCTGTTAAATAAATCGTCGTCGGTGTTGCGCCTGCTTGCTGAATCGCTTGTCTAAGTTCTCCAAACGTTGAAGCAGTAGCTGTTGGCTGATCTTCTACGTCATTAGCCACTACAACGACAGATGAAACCATTATTGCAGCGATGATAAAGGTGAATAGGATACTTGGCATTTTTCTTGCAAAATCAAAATGTTTAACACTCATGACGCTTTCCTCCCTTATTTTCATAAAAGTCGTAAATTAAATTTACATTAAAAGAAATACTTCAACATTTACCATGCAAATAGTCTATTAAAATCGCCTTCCTTTCCGTTTTGCTTTGAAAACTTGTGTGTATTGAGATCTCTGATAAAATCTTACAACATTTTTCAATCAAAATCAATCATTTTCGTTCATTTTTTAGTTTTTTATTTTGTTTTTATCTTATATATCGTAAAAAAAGTTAATATTCGACAAAGAAAGACATTTTTTCGACCAAAAAACGTCAGCTTTTCTTTCAATAAAAAAAAGAAATCCATTTGGACTTCTCTTATGTCATATTCAAAATAGGCGTGCATTTATACCTGTTTTTTTACAATGCTTTAATCGCTTCAATGAGCTGCTGAACATCACACTCACGCGTCGACCAATCCGTACATAACCTGACAATGATGGTCTTTTCTCCTTTTACCCATGGTGCAAAAACATATTTTTCACTCAACTTCTCAAATTGATCATGGGTGAATTCAATAAACAACTGATTGGTAACAGCCGGATATGCAAGTGAAATGCCTGCGTCAACTAACGCTTTTTTAATTTGCATCGCCATCGAAACGCCATGAGCCGCAACTTCAAAATAAAGGCCGTCTTTAAAAAAGGCTTCGAATTGTACACCAAGTAAACGCCCTTTTGCAAGTAACCCACCACGTTGCTTCATGATATATCTAAAGTCACGTTTGAGCTGCTCATTCACAATGACAACTGCTTCACCAAACAGTGCGCCTACTTTCGTTCCACCAATATAAAAAACATCACAAATTTGAGCCATGCCAGAGAGTGTGACATCGCATGCTTCTGAAGCCAACGCATAGCCAAGCCGCGCACCATCGACAAATAAAGGTAATTCAAATTCAGTAGCAACCGCTTTAATCGCCACTAATTCTTCTTTCGTGTAAACACCACCAAATTCAGTTGACTGTGAAATAAAAATCAGTCCAGGCTTAGCTGCATGCACATTCTCCGGCACATCCACAACAGCTCGAATTTGCTCGGCTGTTATTTTCCCTGTTTCCGTCGGAATTGTTACAACTTTATGCCCCGTTGCTTCGATTGCGCCTGTTTCAGAAGTTGCAATATGTCCTGTACTTGGTGCAATAACTGCTTCATGAGGTCTTAAAATAGAAGCGATGATCGTTAAATTCGTTTGCGTTCCCCCCACTAAAAAATGAACATCTGCATGTGGCGCTTCACATAAATTTTTAATGATCGCTGCTGCCGAAGCGCAATATGAATCCGTTCCATAGCCAGATGTTTGTTCCGCATTGGTTTCAACCAATCTGTCTAAAATTTTCGGATGAACCCCACGTGTATAATCATTTTCAAATCGTATCAGATGATAACTTTCCTTAGCGGTCACCGCTTTAATATTTTCAAACAATTTAGTTCGACCTCCTTTTAGATGGTGTCGACACCATCTAAAATTGTTATTAAAAGTTCAATGTTTATTATTTTACACCATATCGAAGCATTCTACAACTCATTTCACATATGACCATACGCTTTCAAACTACTGTAATCATTTCCACCAATAATCACATGATCCAAAAGTGGAATATCCATCATGAGACTGGCTTCAACCAGTTGTTTGGTCATCATAATATCTGGCAACGATGGCGTCACATCACCACTTGGATGATTATGGACACAAATAATGGAATCAGCCATTCTTTTTACCGCTGTTCTAAAAACTTCTCTTGGATGCACAAGTGACATATTGAGGGCACCGATAAAAACGATGTCTTTGGCAATTAACTGCTGTTTAACATTCAAAGATAAGACGACAAAGTGTTCTTGTTTTAAATACTTCATCTCATTGCCCAGTAAATTAAAACAATCTTCTGGCGTGATCACTGTTTGGATTTTATTTTGCTTTGCAACCAGTGATTGTGATACCCGTTTCCCAAGCTCGATACTTGCCATAATTTGGACAGCTTTACTCGTTCCAATGCCTGGTACTTCTATCAGCTCATTAATAGACGTTTCGTTTAAGTATTTAATCCCTTCTGTCTTAATCAAAATAGATTTGGCTAAATTCAATACCGATTGCTTTTTTGTACCCGTCCTTAAAACAATCGCAAGTAGCTCCGCATTTGATAATGCATGGGCACCGTATGCCATCAGTCGTTCCCTAGGTCTTTCTTCTACCGGTAGTTCTTTGATTAGTACTTCTTGCATTTAACCACATCCTTTAACATCCTTTAACGCGCATCATTAACCTCAAAAACACCCCCCTATTTAACATATACGCAAAAAAAATGAAAAACCTTCTTTTTGTATGAATGAAAACGTCAATCAGCTTTTTTTAAAAAAAATAAGTTATTTCGCTTGCAAGAAGTATCATCTTGTGGTAAAATGGTAAACACTGTATTTAAATCTTTTTTGACTTAGGAGAGAAATTTTTTATGTTGTTTGAATTAGGAATTATTGACTACTTGTTAATTATTGTTTCAATTGTTTTAATTATTTTAGTGGCGATGCAAAATTCAAAAGATGATATCGGTAGCGCATTAACAGGTGCTAACAGCGAGCTTTTTAAGCATCAGAAAGAACGTGGTGTTGAAGTTTATATCGTCAGAATTACTTATGGTTTTTCACTTGCATTTGTCGCTTTATCAACGCTCATTTTGTTAGGTATTGGATAAAAATAGCTTTGTTTTTTTCAGAGAGCCGACTAACGGCTCTTTTTTATGTCTAATGAGACAATAAGTTTGTCATACTAAAAGGTAAGCTATCTAAAAAAAATAATCAGAGAGAAACGGAGGGATAGATGATGAAAAATGTAATAGGAAAAACATACGAAGGACAAATTTCGATGACTGCAAAAGGTTTTGGATTTGTCATGGTCGACGATTTAGAAGAAGATATTTTTGTCGAAGCTTTTAATACCAAGCAAGCTTTACATAAAGACACAGTCAAAGTCAAAATTTTATCTGTTGAAGATAACGGTCGTTTAAAAGGTCGTGTATTAGCCGTCATCGATCGTGGTGTAACGGATGTTGTGGGCACTTATGTAAAAGGAAATCGTGGGGCGCGTGTTATTCCAGATGATGTCCGCTTTAACGTCATCATTAAAGTTGATCAAGCAGATAATTTGGGCGCACAATTCGATGATAAGGTGAAAGTGACCATCAAATCGTATATTGATAAGGGCGTTGTTTCAGCCATTGTAACCGAAGTGTTAGGAAACAAAGATTTACCTGGGATTGATATTTTATCCATGTGTTTAAAACATGACATTGAAGCTGAGTTTAATCCGAAAACATTAGAAGAAGCAGCCCAGGTACCAGATGTCGTGTCGGAAGAAGCCTTTAAAGATCGACGTGATTTAAGAAGTGAAGCCATCTTTACCATCGACGGTGCTGACGCCAAAGATTTAGATGATGCCGTTGGCGTTAAAAAACTTGCAAATGGCAATTTTGAATTGTCAGTTTCCATTGCAGATGTGACCCATTACATTAAAGAAGGGACTGCACTCGACACTGATGCGTATGCCCGTGGGACCAGTGTTTATTTAACAGACCGCGTCATTCCGATGATTCCCAAAAAGTTATCTAATGGTATTTGCTCTTTGAACCCACAAGTTGATCGATTGACGCTTACATGTACCATGGAATTTAACAAACAAGGTCATGTCCTCAAGCATGATATTTTCCCAGCTGTGATTAAAACAAAGCATCGCATGACATATGATGACGTCACTGCCATTTTAGCAGGTGATGAAGCTTTACGTGCTAAATATGAAGAAGATGTCACCCACTTTGATTTAATGCTTGAGATGGCAGACATTTTAAAAAAGAAACGTCATCAACGTGGTTCTATCGAATTCGATGTTAAAGAAGCAAAGATTAAAGTAGACGACACAGGATTCCCCACCGACATTATTTATCGCGAACGTGGCATTTCTGAAGAAATCATTGAAGAATTTATGCTACTCGCCAATGAAACAGTCGCAGAGCATTTCGAAAAACGAAACTTACCTTTTATTTACCGGGTTCACGAACAACCTAATATGGAAAAAATGCAGCGACTCTATAAAATGACGCGCCTTTTTGGCTATACCATTAAAGGTGGCAAAGATAATGTTCAACCGAAAGCTTTGCAAAAAATGTTAGAAATCGTGGCAGGTAAAAAAGAAGCCCCGATGATTAACAAAATGATGCTTCGCACCATGGAAAAAGCCCGATATGCAGAACGTAATTTGGGACATTTCGGATTAGCTGCAACCTACTATACCCATTTCACTTCTCCGATACGCCGATATCCCGATTTAATTGTCCATCGAATGATTCGCACATTCTTATTTGAAAAACAGGACAACAACGAAGCCGTGATGACGCATTTTAATCAAATCATGCCTGAGATCGCAGACCACACTTCTAAAAAAGAACGTGGTGCCATCGAATGTGAACGGGATGTCATGGATATGAAAAAAGCTGAATATATGACGCAGTTCATTGGCGACATTTTTGAAGGGGTCATTTCATCCATCACCAAATGGGGCATGTACATTGAACTGCCAAATACCATTGAAGGCCTTGTTAGACTTCAAGATATGAAAGATGATTTTTATCACTTTAATGAAGACACCATGACCATTATCGGCAAGCACCGTAAACATGTCTACCGGATGGGTGACCCTGTAAAAGTGAAAGTGAAAGCAGCGAGTAAAGATGAAGGAACGATTGACTTTATGCTCGCGATTAAACCCCGCAGTGCTAAAAAAAGTCAAGGTGGTCGCGGCAGTGATCTTCGTCGTGGTCAACATTCACAAAAGCCAAGCTATCGCAACAAAAGTAAAAATAAGAAAAGTAGGTGATTTCAAATGTCTACAAAAAAAACAGATGAAAATTTAATCGCACAGAATAAAAAAGCAAGGCATGATTATTTTGTTGAAGACACCTATGAAGCAGGGCTGGTGTTAACAGGAACAGAAATCAAATCGGTTCGCAGTCGAGGTGTCCAAATTGTAGATGCCTTCGTTCGAATAAAAGCGGGTGAAGCCTTTGTCCATCACATGCATATCGCTGAATTCAAAGGTGGAAATCGCTTCAATCATGTGCCTGATCGAACGAGAAAACTGCTGCTTCATAAAAAAGAACTTTCAAAATTAACAGGCATTCAACAACAAACAGGTTATTCGCTTATTCCCCTTAAAGTTTATTTAAAAGGCGGATATGCAAAACTCCTCATAGGCGTTTGTAAAGGGAAGAAAAATTACGACAAACGCCAAGCATTAAAAGAAAAAGATGCCAAGCGTGACATTGAAAAAGCATTGAAAGCGAAATTACGCTAAGTGTTAAGTTTTTAGATCGAGCCTAAAAACTTGAGTGAACCCATATGAAAATGATGGATAATTTTCTCATCTTTTGTCGACAATATAGATAATTAAAAATTGTCACTTATTGGAGGATATGTATGAAAAAAATAGGCATTATTTTCATCTGTTTGGTCATCGTTTTTATGTTACTAGGGTTCAAATCAATGAAAGATAAATTAGAGGAAATGAAGCAACCCGAGCATGAAAAAATTGAAGATGCCCGTGGTATTTTAGATCAAATTCTTGAACATATTGCGAAAATGGATTCGGAACTTTCCTTTGAAGATAAAGAAATGCTGGACGCTGAATTAGGCGTTCCACGCTTTGATATTCTCCCTTTTTCTGAAATCAAGCATTTTGATCAAAAGGATGTTATCGACGGCTACATCGTACGTCCTGTTGTAGAGGTTGACAATCCGAGATTACTTGTCGTTTTAGAAGCTGTTGATAAAGAAGCCAGTGTCAAGGTCAAGCAAGCCATGGCTAAGCTAAAATCTGATCAATGGACGGCATTTAAAGATCATGGTATTTGGACGAAGTATTTGGTTAACGGGAATCAGACAGTTAGACAAGGCAATTTTTTGATTTATGTGACATGGGAAAAAGCCGAAGACATCGTTAAAGTTTTTGAACGTCACGTCCGGTAATGTTGTGTTGCACCAGGTGAAGGAGTGATCAAAATAAATGACGCATTAAAGCAATGGACGATCCATCAAGCACATGAGATTGGTATTGATAAAATCGGCTTTACCCATGCGGGCAATTTTGAGTCGCTACGCCAGCAAATGACGCGCCAAAAAGAACGCGGTTTTACGTCTGGTTTCGAACATGATAATTTGGATGAACGCCTCGATCCGACACTTATTTTTGATGAACCCAAATCAATTATTTCTATTGCCCTTGCCTATCCCAATCGGATTTTAAATCCCGGAGATCCGAAGCCAGATGGAAAAGTTCGAGGCGCTTTTTCAACAGCCAGTTGGGGACTCGATTATCATCACATCCTCAATCAAAAAATGGCTGAACTCATTGAGCGACTTAAAGAAAAAGCAGGTCATCAACTGCGCTTTAAACCGATGGTCGACACAGGCGCATTGGTCGATGTTGCGGTTGCACAGCGCGCAGGTTTAGGTTTTATTGGGAAAAACGGCTTGCTTATTACACCTGAATTTGGCAGTTTTGTTTATCTCGGTGAAATCATTACCAACATCGAATTTACACCTGATGCGCCTTTTATTGGTGACTGTGGTGAATGTAGGGCATGTATTAAAGCTTGTCCACCTAAAGCTTTGTTTGGTGACGGTACGATGAATGCTAAAAAATGCCTGAGTTATCAAACACAGGCTAAAGAAATGATCCCACTTGAAGATCGAAAAAAAATCCGGAATATGATTTATGGTTGTGACATTTGCCAAACTGTCTGTCCTTACAACAAAGGCATTGATTTTCACAACCATCCGGAAATGGAGCCTGATTATGAAGCCGTCATGCCTGTGCTTGAAGATTTGCTACAAATGAGTAATCAAGTATTCAAAGAACGTTTTGGTCATATGGCAGGCTCATGGCGAGGCAAAAAAGTGTTACAACGAAATGCCATTATTGCTTTAGCCAATAAAAAAAGCGACCGGAGTTTACCTTTGTTACAAGCGTTGGTTGACAAAGACCCGCGTCCTGATATCCGTGAAATTGCGCAATGGGCCATCAATGAATTAAATAGGCAAACGAAACGTGATAACTAAGCCGACTACACCTGCGAGTAGTCGGCTTTTTTTCAAAATATCTTGAAATCGAGATAAAACCCTTGACAAAAGAAAGCAAATCATATATCATACTCATTATCTTGAAGTCGAGATAATTGGAGGTATCATATGAATGACCAAGAATTGGCATTAAAATTACTCATTGTTTTATCAAAGTCCTGTGCATCAGTTGCAAAAGTAGCAGAAACAGACATTAAGCGATACGGGTTAAACATCACAGAATTCGCGGTGCTAGAATTACTCTATCACAAAGGGGATATTCCGATTCAAAAGTTGGCAAGCAAAATGATCTTAGCCAGTGGCAGCATGACTTATGTGGTGGATAAGCTCCTCTCAAAAGGATTCATTACAAAAGAAACTTGCGAAAAAGATCGACGCGTTACCTACGCTTGTATTTCTCCTAGAGGGAAAGAAAAAATCGCAACTGTTTTCCCGTCTCACCAACTAGCCATTGCTGAACTGTTTACTCATTTAACCGCTAGTCAAAAGGAAGCACTCATTGACACATTAAAAATCATCGGTCAAACTGCTCAAGACATCTTTCAAGATAAAAAGGATGCGTAGCGATGAAACGTTGCTTTTGATATTCAATTAACTCAGACAAATTTAATCTGTCTAATTCTGATCGGATATGATATAATGGTCATATAACATGTTAAAGAAGGAATGGATACAATGATAATAAGTCCGTTAAAAATTGATGATGAGTTTTTGGTCACCATTAAACGCATCGGGATAAATGGTGAAGGAATTGGTTATTACAAACGACAAGCCGTTTTTATTCCAGGTGCCCTCGTCGATGAAGAAGTCGTCGCAAAGTGTACGAAAGTAGCAAAAAATTATGCCGAAGCGCAATTGATTCGCGTGAAGAAAAAGTCGTCACATCGGGTGAAACCTGCCTGTGAGCTATACGGCAAATGTGGTGGCTGCCAACTGCAACATATGTCTTATGAAGAACAACTTGCTGTCAAGCGAAGCATACTTATTCATGCAGTTGAACGCTACGCCAACATGCCACTTCCAGTCCTTGAAAAGATCACCTTCCCAACCTTCGGGATGAAAAATCCGTACAACTATCGAAATAAAGCCAGTATGCCTGTCTCTCAAGATGATGAGGGGTTATTGGTGGGATTATTTGAACTCAACTCGCGTCGTTTAATTCCAGTTGAAAATTGTCCCATTCATTACGACGGTGTCAACCATGTCATCCGTCATGCGGTGGATTTACTTGATGATTTCAGAGTTTATCCTTATAATGCCAAATCAAAAAAAGGAACGGTTCGTCATCTCGTTGTCCGCCAGTCGAAAACGTCGAAAGAAGTTCAAGTGACTTTTGTGATGGCCAATGATTCATTTCCAAAGATGGATGCTTTAGCTCGTGAGTTGATGCAAGCTTGTAAAGATGTCAAAAGTGTCTTCATGTCGATCAACGCCAGTGATGACCATGAAATCTTTGGTCAAACAGCTAAACTGATTCGAGGAAAGGAAACCATCAGTGACAACTTAGGCCCTTTAAAGTTCAATTTATCAGCCAAGTCATTTTATCAGCTTAATTCTGAACAAACGCATGTCCTTTATCAAGAAGTGAAAAAAGCTGCCAAAGTGACGAAAAACGAAAGTGTCATTGACGCTTATTGCGGGGTCGGAACCATTGGACAATTCCTTGCACCTGCTGCTTATGAAGTACGCGGTGTGGATACCAATGAAGACGCCATTGAAGATGCGCGTAAAAATGCAAAATTAAACAACTTAGACAATGTTTCTTACGACGTTGGAGATGCAGGTGTCATTGTTCCAAAATGGATTAAATCTGGATTTAAACCACATGTAATGATTGTCGATCCGCCTCGCTCAGGGCTTGATACGAAGATGATTCAATTAATTTTAAATGTACGTCCCAAAACGTTAATTTATGTCTCATGTAACCCTTCGACCCTTGCTAAAACCTTGAGCAAGCTGCGCGGTCAATATAAAATTGATTACATGCAACCTGTTGACATGTTTCCACAAACAGCCAATGTAGAAGCGGTTGTACGCTTGATTCGAAAATAAGATGCAAAAAGGAAATGATCGTGTTCAACTGCCAAACGCCGTCATTTCCTTTTTTAATGCTCAATGATGCTCATTATTACCTTAATGGATGTAACTGTTCGTTCAATTCTTTGGTTTGGTCATAAACTTGTGTATAAACATGGTAAGCTTCTTCATAGACAGCCACATTTTCAGGAATCGGTGTAAATTCTTTTTCATAACCGATGAAAGCATCTGTACACGCTTCAAATGAGTCGAACCATTCACATCCCATAGCAGCAATAATCGCTGATCCCAAAGCTGGCCCTTGCTCAGATGTCAACTTAACGATTGTTGTATTAAAAATATCAGCTTGCATTTGGAGCCAGTCCTCATTTTTCGCACCGCCACCGATAGAAATGATTTTGTTGATTTCTTTTTTTCCAACCGTTCGTAAAATTTCTAACGAATCACGGAGTGAGAACGTAATCCCTTCCATTACCGAGCGGGCAAAATGATCAAAGGTATGGGTCGCTGACATCCCAATAAATGAGCCTCGAATAAGTGGATCAACATGAGGTGTACGCTCACCTGCAATATATGGCGTAAAAATAAGACCATTTGAACCAGGCTTAATTATTCCAACATTTGCCAACATATCCGCGAATGATTGATCAGCTGCAAATGTTGACTTAAACCAGTTCATAGCATTACCAGCAGCAAGTGTCACACCCATGACATAATAAGCACCCGGTACCGAGTGGCTATGGTACTGCAAAGCACCTTTGTAATCCTGATCACCAGTGGCTTCAAATGCCGAGAAAACACCAGAAGTCCCAATTGAACAAACACCGATACCATCTGCAATATTACCTGCCCCTAAAGCACCGGCTGCATTATCTGCCCCACCAGCGAACACTTTTGTTTCAGTTGATAAGCCTGTTGTTGCTGCAATTTCTGGTAAAATCGTTCCCACTTGATCAATTGATTGAACCAGTGGCGGACATAAATCAAAATTGATGTCTAGCTTCTCACAAACAGACTGACTCCAAGAAGCAGATGCCATATCAAACAACAACGTTCCTGAAGCATCTGATACTTCCATGGCAATTGCCCCTGTTAAACGATAGCTTAAATAATCTTTTGGCAATAAGAATTTAACAGCTTTTGCAAAAACTTCGGGTTCATTTTCCTTCACCCATAAAATTTTTGGTAAGGTAAACCCTTCTAAGGCTTTGTTTTTTAATGAATCGTATAATTCATCACCTAAAGCTGCTTCAATTTGACGACATTGCGCAGTTGTCCGCACATCATTCCATAAAATGGCTGGACGGAGTGGTGTGCCTTTTTCGTCAATTAACACCAAGCCATGCATTTGTCCTGAAAAGCTTAATCCTTCAATATCAGTCGCATCAACAATGCCTGAGTCCATGATTTCTTTAATCGACTGAAGGGTCCCTGTTACCCAATCCTCAGCATTTTGCTCACTGAACCCAGGAGCTGGATGAGACAAGGGATATTCCCTCGTCGCTTCCCCTTTAATCTCGCCTTTTTGGTTCACTAAAATAACCTTAACGGCACTTGTGCCTAGGTCTACGCCTAATACATATTTCATGTGACTTGAAACATAGGCTTTAAATTTCTTGATCACCTATGTTCCACTCACCTCCTTTTATTCGTTTTATATTAAAAACTAACAAAAGACACCCGCATCAAATGCGGATGCCTGTCACATCTTAATGATTAAAAGATATACTCATTTAATTGAGCTTTCACATATTCTAAGCGGTCAGAGATCACTTTGATTTGCTCATCTTTTTTAGCAATTGCATATTCAGAAAGTGATGCCAATGTCGCAGTTCCATCTAGTACTGATTTACCGACTTCAGTGTTATAGAATGTATCGTAACGCTCGGTTACAATGTTGTCAAAGAATTTGTCATTAATTAATCTTTCAGTTGTTTTTAACGCACGTGCCCAAGTGTCCATTCCAGCGATATGAGCTAAGAATAAATCATTTAAATCGGTTGAAGAACGACGCACTTTAGAGTCGAAGTTAACGCCACCTGAACCGAGTCCTCCAGCTTTCACAATTTCATATACGGCAAGTGTAGAAGCTGCTAAATCAGTTGGGAATTCATCCGTATCCCATCCTAATAATAAATCACCTTGGTTCGCATCAATTGATCCGAGTAGTCCTGCTGCTGCTGCAACACGGATTTCATGATCAAAGGTGTGCATGGCGAGTGTTGCATGGTTGGCTTCTAAGTTTAGTTTGAAATGCTCATCAAGCCCATAAGATTTTAAGAAAGCAATGGTTGTCGCTGAATCAAAGTCGTATTGATGTTTGGTTGGCTCTTTTGGTTTTGGTTCAATTAAGAATTGTCCTGTATAGCCGATTTCTTTGGCGTAGTTGACAGCCATCCAGTAAAACTTCGCTTGGTTATCTTGCTCTAATTTATAGTCTGTGATTTGGAGGTATTCGTACCCTTCACGTCCACCCCAGAACACATAGTTTTCTGCGCCTAATTTCTTCGCAATGTCCAATCCTTTTTTAACTTGTGCAGCTGCATGTGCATACGTTTCAGCATTTGGAGATGTTGCTGCACCATTAACGAAGCGTGGATGAGAAAATGCATTCGATGTATTCCATAACAATTTAATCCCTGTACGTTCCATTTCAGCTTTAAATATGTCCGTGATTTCATCAAGGTTCGCATGGTATTCTTCTAGTGAAGTGCCTTCTGGTGCCACGTCTAAATCGTGGAATGCGAAGAATGGGACACCTAATTTTTCTAAAAATTCGAAGTTTGCATACGCTTTTTGACGCGCTTCTTCCAGTGGATCAGTCGATTCCCAAGGACGTGTCATTGTTTTCATACCAAATGGATCTTGACCTTTTGCACCATCTGATGCAAAGGTGTGCCAGTAAGCAACAGCAAAGCGCATGTGATCTTCCATTGTTTTACCGAGCACGATTTCTTCTGGGTTGTAATGTTTGAAAGCGAAAGGATTTTTTGACCCTTTACCTTCATATTTGATTTTAGCTACATCTGGGAAATAACTCATTTTTATTTTGCCTCCAATAATTTTAATCTGAAAGTTGTTTTAAACGATTTTGACATCGCCATGCTTTATTTTACCACACTGCATAGACTTTGTCTAGCATGCTAACAAAGTTTTCGGCATTATTTATTTTGTTTTTAATTGTGCCAGTAAATCCGCATCTAAACCAATGACATCAGCGAATGCATCGACATCGCCGCCTTTGTCTTTCAAGAGCTTAGCGGCACTTAATTTCTCTTCGTCGGTTACATAAGGTTCCATCACTGTGATGGTGCCATCTTCAGCAATTTCAAGTTCAGTAAACTTCATCCCGCGCAATTGTGTATGACCGCCAGAAAGGGTACTGTCATGATAGAATAAGTACCACTTGTCGTGAAAGTTGACAATAGATTGATGTGTCGTCCACCCAACAACGGGTTCTAAAATTCGACCTTTGTAAGTAAAAGGTCCATAAGGATTTGTTGCTTCAGCGTAGCAAAGGAAATGGGTATCACCTGTTGAGTAAGATAAGTAGTACTTGCCATTAAATTTATGAATCCAAGGTGCTTCAAAGAATCTTCTATCTGTGTCACCAGCTTTAATTGGATCTCCGTTCTCGTCAAGAATATCCACGTAACGTGGTTCATGCTTCAGGCTCACCATGTCATCATTAAGTTCAGCAACCCATGGTCTTAAAGCAGGCGCGTCGCCTTGTGGTCCGTCAACACCAGGTTGATTATCTGGTGGTCCTTGAACAAACTGGCCTGTTTGCCATTTTTCTAATTGACCACCCCAAAGTCCACCGACATACAGGTATGCACGGTCATCTTCATCAACAAAGACAGCAGGGTCGATACTGAAGCTTCCTTCAATGTAGTGAGGTTCTGGTGTAAAAGGTCCTTCTGGACGATCGCTTACTGCTGCACCAATACGGAAGATGCCATCGTGATCTTTCGCTGGGAAGTAAAAATAATACTTGCCATTTTTGGTCGCTGCATCAGGTGCCCACATTTGCTCTTTTGCCCAAGGCACATTTTTAATATGTAAGGCTTGACCATGATCCACACAGGGTGCATCGATGTCATCCATTGAGAAAACGTGATAATCTTCCATCCAGAAATGGTTACCACTGCCATCATCTGGATTTTCGTTTCCTAAGTCGTGAGAAGGATAAATATAAAGCTTTCCTTCAAAGACATGTGCAGATGGGTCAGCCGTATATAAATGGTCGACCAAAGGTGTATTAAATGCTGATTTTTTCATTCGGTTGAAACCTCCAAATTCATGTATTTCGCAAATGTCTATTTTGCCATATAAGAGTAGTTTAACACACTTTCAAAACTTTGTCTATACAATTAACAAAGTTTAATCAAATAGCGATTAACCACCGGTTATCATTCATCATGGTGGGGTATTTTTGAATCAATGTCCCATCGTTGTTCCTTTTTATGACAATGTCGGCTATTCGTCAAATTTAAAGCCGATGCGATAGGTTTTAACAACACCTTTATAATCAAATGTTACAATCGCCTCTTTATCAATTGATTTTGGCATTTCCAAGTTGACTAACACATCGGCATGTGTGGCACTGGCCGTTATTTGTGGCATTTCTTTATTTCCAGTCGGAAGCGTCACACATGTTTGGTAAGTAGAAAAGTCACAAATCCCGTTTTTATCGGTGGATCTTACTGGCGTTTTGGGTAATAAGAGCGGTTGTTCATTCACTGAAATAGCGACTTCGGGTACAACGGGTTGATCAATTTCATGATCTCTTTTACTAAAACCAAGACCAATGAGGTCACACAAAGGTTGATCGTTTCCTTCCATCACTAAATAAATACCTTTTTTTTGATTTAAATGGTCAACAAAGCGTGAGACATCAACAGTAAATTTTGTCACTTGATGCGCCGAACCAGTCGGAACTGAAATCTCTGCTATTTTCTTTCCTTTCCATGCTTCATTTGCCCACGGGCCGTCTAACCAAACATTGACTTTAAAAGCATCAGTTGTTTTTGGCACAAGGAACAAATTAAAGGCTGTTTCGTGATCAGGTTTTGTTCCTTCAAAAGGCGCTAGTCCTTTTTTATGTTCGTTTAGTCCACCAAAGCCAAAGTATTTATAACCGATGATGTCACCGTTTGAAACATCTGTGAGCGGCATATGATCATCCCAAATGTCCCATGCATCTTCTTGCAGTTGAGGGTTACTTAAAAAGCACGCAATTCCAGCTGAATAATAGCGATAAGGAGCTAGCCCGTAAACATTAAATCCTTCTGATGTCATTTCTGCGCCCATGTATACTTGGTTACCAGCTTTTAAGGTCCACTTTTGGTTTTCTAGATAAGGGTCCCAACCTGTGATCTTCACTTCCCCACCTTCTGCCACAGACGCTTCATCATAAGTGACATGAATGGGTGCGACCATGGCTTGGCGAGCATATCCGAATCCTCTTGGAGGGCGATGATAAAAAACATACCACTGATCATTAATGACTTCGATGCTACCATGGGTGTTATGCGGACGATAGTAAGTTTCTAAAGCTGTCCCGTCTTGATTTAATTCAACACTTCTTGAGTCAATCAAAACACCACCACTTTTCCATGGACCAAGTAATGTATCCCCGTAAGCATAACGGAGCGTAGAATTTGTGCTCTCTAATCCATAATCAGGTCCTGAGTAGCCACTATAAATCCACACATATTTATGACCTACTTTACGAATAGACGCTGCTTCAAAAAAGTTAAACCTTTTAAGGTCTTCACCTGCGTAAACACTCGGATAAGTAGTTCCTTCTGGATCATGAATTTCGCCATAGCGGGCGCTTGCTGGGATAAAGTGATGAATCACCTCAGTACCTGGTCGAAGGGAATACATGGTTGTTTGATCAAGTTCGGCTGCATGAGATTTTTGAAAACCCCAATAACCGTAAGCTCTAAAACCAATTTCATAGTCAGGATCAGTTGGATCAGTGACATATTCAATATAAACTGCCGGATCAAAGCCTAAAATACTTCCTGGAACGGTACTTCTTCCGTCTTCAGTTAAGTTAATCGGTGTAAAGGGTCCAACAGGTGTAGGTCCTTTACATACCATGGCTTCTCTCGATTCTCCACGACTGTGCGGATACAAATAATAATCTTTCTTCCCATCTTTACGTACGATCTCAACCAAGTCCGGCGCATACATGACATCCCACCGGTTATCAACTTCATAAGTAAAAATGGATCCTTCATCGCGCCAATCATTTAAATCTTCAACAGGTGCAGACCAAGCCCTAATATCGGGTCCACAGTAGCCATCAACTCTTAAATCGTGAGACCCGATGATATAAGCACGGTACTTTCCTGGATGATCTGGATCTTCAAAAACTCTAGGTTCACCGTCAGGTAAATGTTCCCAAAGGGGTAAGTATGGATTTGCAAAATTTTGTGCAATTATTTTTTTCATGTTTGTTCCTCACTTTTAATCGACCCGTGCAAGAAGCGATGACACATCAAAATCCAAGTCTACACCATTGGTTTTAATGACATGCTGATACCAGTAATAAGAGTCTTTTTTAAAGCGATCAAGTGTCCCACTATCTTCTGCTTCTTCACGATCGACAAAGACAAAGCCATAACGCTTTTGATAGCCATTTAGCCAGCTTAATAAATCAGTAAATGACCATGTACAATAAGCCCATATCTCGCTGCCTTCATCAATCGCAAGCTTCATTTGTTCAACATGCGTTTTGATGTAATCAATGCGGTATGGATCACGGATGCGACCATCTGCTTCTTTTTTATCAAAAGCACCTAAGCCATTTTCAGAAATGACAATCGGTAAATCATATCGACTCGTAATATCACGACAACAGACACGTAATCCAACAGGATCAATGGTCCAACCCCAATCCGTTTGTCCAAGATGAGGATTCGCAGGGCTTTTATATAAAGATGGAACGCCATGTGTTTTTCCTTTAGCCTCACTGCTATTGGCTTCCATATTCGCCTTGATACCATCTGCCGCATTTTCTTCGGCAACAGCTGTTTGATAATAATTAACACCCATAAAATCAATCTGGCTCGCTGCTTTTTTTAAGAGATCCAGATCCCCTTCATCCATTTCCGGTGCCATCCCATGATCTTGTAAATGTTTGAAAGCACGCTTTGGATAACGCCCAAACGCATAAACATCCATCCACCAATAATTTCTAAAGTCTTCAAGGTTCATCCGGGCAATATTGTTTTCTGGTTTGCAATCGAAGGCATAAGCTGGGTAGTGCGCATGACTTGCCCCTACTTTCGCTTCAGGAAATAACTTTTTGAGCGCAAGTACCGCTTTTGCATGTGCCAAGTGCGCATGATGATTAACTTGGTAAAACATGTTGTCATCATCTTTCTTCCCAGGCGGATGCATGGCACTTTGCCAACCGAGTCCTGTAAAAATACTCTGCTCATTCATCGTAATCCAATACTTCACACGGTCACCATAGCGCTTAATAATCGTCTTCGCATACTGTTCAAAATCGTCGACAATTTGACGATTTTCCCAACCGCCATAAGCCACTTCTAATGCTTGAGGTAGATCCCAATGATACATGGTCACCATCGGAACAATCCCATGCGCCAAACATTCATTAATCACATTGTCATAAAATTGCAAACCTAATTCATTAACTTCACCCGTTCCCTTAGGGATCACCCGTGGCCACGAAATTGAAAAACGATACGCCTTCAATCCCATTTCAGCCATTAACTGAATATCCTCTTGATAACGGTTGTAATGATCAACTGCTTTATCCCCTGTTGTTGCTTGAAATGTTTTGCCAGGAATTCGCACAAATGTATCCCAATTACTCAACCCTTTACCATCGACATCATGCGCACCTTCAATCTGATATGCCGCCGATGCACTTCCCCATAAAAAACCTTCTGGAAATCCTTTATTTACCATTTTCTTCAACTCCTCATGCATGAAATGATGCGCAACCCTTCTTACAAAGAATGCTTAGAAAAAACTCATGAACCAAAGAAACTTGAAGTTTCTAGCTTCACGAGTTTTATCGTAGCTAAGACGCTCGCTTTTTATTCTTTTACGCCACCTAAAGCAACACCAGCGATGATATATTTAGACAATAGGGCATAAACAACAAATAGTGGTAAAACAGTAAGGGCTAAACCTAACCAAACTGCGCCGAATTCTGTCCGATAAATATTCCCTTGAAGCTGCGCAACCATGATCGGCATGGTCCACAACTGTTGTCTTGAAAGGAGAACCAACGGTAAAAACAACTGATTCCAAGTACCAACCATAATAAAGATCGCTTGTGTCGCAAGCGCGGGCTTCATAATCGGAAGCACAATTTTATTAAAAGTCGCAAATTCACCAGAGCCATCAATTCTTGCAGCTTCAACCATTTCAAGAGACAGTGTTGCTTGCAAATATTGACGCATGAAAAACACAACGCCTGGCGAAGCAATCGCTGGGACAATCAGTGGAATAAAGCTGTTATTCAACCCAATTTGCCACATAAACTGGAAGAAACCAATGATTGCAATCGTGCCTGGAATCATTAAAATCGTCATAATAAGCGAGAAGAAAGCATTTTTAAACTTCCAGTCATAAGCCACAATCCCATAAGCTGTTAAAGAAGAAAAGTAAACAGCTAAAATCGTTGCGCCTGCAGAGATAATGAAAGAGTTTTGGAAACCAACAAATGGATTAAATGCACCCACCATTAAATGACGCCAATTGTTCACTAAATAAGTACTCGGTATAAACGAGAGCGCTTGTTGTTGGATTTCGGGTGTACTTCTCGTTGCGTTGACAAACATAATCAGGAACGGCAAAACTGAAAGCAAGGACAAGACGATGAGAAAGAGATAGAGGAAAAATTTTCCAATTTTAAACTTTTTCATTAAGCATTTCCCTCCTTTAGCGCGTTCATCGCTTTTTTCTTTGCTTTTTTCACTGCAATCGCATCTTGATCACGGAAGAAGAAGAACAGACTGCCTGCGATAATCCCACATACCACAAACAAAATAACACTTGCTGCTGCTGCTCGATTCCAGAGTCTTGCACCACCAAAAGCTTGATTAAAAACAAATACTGCAGCTGTTAATGTCGCATTATCGGGACCACTTCGATCAACAAGTAACATTGGAATATCAAACATTTGCATCCCACCAATGAAACTTGTCACAAGGGTAAACAAGACGATTGGCTTTAGCTGTGGTAAGGTGACTTTTAAAAAGGTTTGAATCCCTGTTGCACCATCAATTGCTGCTGCTTCAAATAATGCCGGATTAATGCCGTTAATTCCCGCGATCATAATGATCATCGTTGAACCGTACCACATCCAAAATTGGATAAAAGCGACTGTTGCTCTCGCAGTCGTTGGATTTCTAAACCAATGAACAGGCGAATCGATGAAGCCAAATCTCATAAACAAATCATTAAAAGGACCCGTTGGCGCACCGAACAAAGCACCGAAAAGAATGGCAATTGATGCGGCAGTAATGATATTGGGCATATAAAACAATGTTTTAAAAAAACCAGAGTTTTTGACATTTAGCTGTTTATTGGTGAACCAAGCAGCGAGTACTGTTGCCAGTACAATCTGCGGAATAAAATTGGAAATCCATAGTACAACTGTATTTTGCAAAGAAGTTCTGAACGTCTGATTATTGAACATGTCCATATAATTTTGAAATGGATTCGATAACATGTTAATATCACCGGTTGCGACACCTTGCAAATCTGAAAAACTAATCATAAATGTATAAATGATCGGGTAAAGCGAAAATACTAAAAATGTGATCATAAAAGGTAATGAGAAGAGATAGCCGTACTTAGCATACTTGTTCTTCGACTTTTTTTCTTTCACAGCTTTCACCTCCATAAAATTTAACTGTTAGCGTTTTTTATTCGTGTAAAAAGAAGAGTAGCCAGAAACGGCAATAAGTCGTTTCCGGCTTTATTCTTCAAATGTTTAAGCGCATCTCATTAATCAAAGTTAACAATAATTGTTGTATTATCAGCAACCATTTGCTTAAAGTCATTCATGGCTTCTTCAAATGTTTTTTCTCCGATTGCATATTGCTCAGACTGATCTAAAAACCAGTTGTTAATATCAACGTCATATTGCGTTAACGCAGCACCCGTTGCATAAGAAGCTGCTGGAGCGAAAACAGCAAACATATCTTGTCCACCTAATAACGGAATCGTTCCGTCAGCTAAATCCATCACAACTGAAGAAGCAACAACATCTTTTGCAGCGCTGTAATCATTGGTGATACCAGCGTCGTATAAAGCACGCTCAAATGTACCATTCGCAAATTTGTATTGGAAGCCATTAGTCGTCGCATCTAAAGTAATCCATTCGATAACAGCTCCTAATACACCTCTAATTTCCTCCGGCACATTTGCATTAGCCATGACCCAAGTTCCACCCCAGAAGAAGCCTGCTGGCGGTACTGCAACTGCCCAATCACCGTAAGTATCGCCAACATTATTGACCATAACGTGATTGATTAACCAAGCTGGACCAAAGAATGAGAAGACATCACGGTCTCCTGTACCACCCATTGCGGCAAACCAATCATCTGACCATGCACCACCGTCAATCATTAAATTATCTTCATATAAAGCACGATGCAATTCCATCATTTCAGCACGAGCTGGATCAATCACTAACTCGCCATCAACAACCCATGGGCTACCTGTTGTACGAATCGCTTGCCATAAGTCACCCGCACCTACAACTGCTGCATAACCTGCTGATTCTAATTCACGTGCCGCATCTAAAAAGCTATCCCATCCATTTTCACCTGTGATGCTAGCAATCTCGTCTGGATCATCTGTTCCAAATACCGATTCTGCAATTGAACGTCGGTAGATCATCGCACCACCTGTTGATTGAAAAGCCAAGCCAACAATCTCATCGTTGCGCGTCCCAATTTCAACTGTAAAAGGTGCAATCCCTGCTTCAGCAATTCTCGCATCTAAATCTGGAATCAACTCAGAATAAGGCAGGGCATGAGCAGCCATTGTGCCTTGTGTATAACGTAAAACAAACGCTGATTCAGCTGTAAAGAAATGCGGCATATCTAACCCACCAGCTTCTAGCGCCGGATCAAGTGCAATGCTGTAGGCATTATCTTGATCTGAAATAACCGTAAAATCAAAGTAGTACCTTTCAGCATATTCTGGATTCAAATACATGAATAACTCCACTGCATGCGGAATCTCATTTGTAAACGCCCTGGCATTGATGATGTAGCGTCCTTCACTATCGGTTCTCAACCCCGGACCAGCGCCAGCCCCTCCACCAGTACCGTCGCCACATGCGACTAACAACAAGGTGAAAACGGATACCAAACCTAGGAAAAACAAACTTTTTTTATTTTTAAAACTCATGACTCTTCCTCCTTCTGCCTAGATGCTAGGCAGCTTATCTTAATTTAACCCTCATTAAGTTGATCTGATGTCTAAAAAGACCCAAAATATGCCAATCATGTGACATCGTTTACAAAAAGTATTATATCATATTATGAACACTTTGTCTAGCCTACAAACAAAGTTTAGCGCAATTTTATCTGAGGTGATCGATGCGTGATCCGTCATCAGGGCGACCCTTGCGCATTAAACACATATGCTCAAAGGCATTTGTTTTCAACAGACATTAACGGTAAGCAGTTGCTTGTTAAAGCGCTCAAGCGCACTGATATTAGGTCGTCACAACACTTTCCTGTGGTCCTAAATAAGACGGTTCCGGCGCTTGATCTTTTTGATAAACAAGGACTTTTTCAACAATCAATCCCGCTTCAAGCGCACCTATCGTGAGTTCTTGAACCCCTGATTCGAAAGTTAAGGTAACCTTTGTTTGTCGAATGTTATCAAGGACACCTGCACACCAACGTGGATCAGTATGAAACGGCACAAAATCAGCTGGGACAGCCGTGATGGCTTGGGAATCATTCCCTTTGGCTTCTATCATAAAACGTAAAGGGGTTTGATTTCGCAACGGATTCGTCGGTGTCGTCCAAACTTCCACCACATAATCACCCGTTACTTCTGCTAGAAATCGGTACGTTAGCGCTGGCTTATCATCGGCTTCATTAAAGTTGACAGTTGTCGGATAAACCTTCATGCCACTTCCGCTGCGACCATAATGCGCCAGATGAACAAATCGAGCTAACCCCACCTCTTTTTGATGACAGAAATGATGAGCTTTCATGACAACCACACCCCGATTCGGCAAATGGGTTAATACCGGTAATCCAGTTGGATCAGCTTTCGCTTTTATGTCAACCGCTACAACCGTTTCCGCATCTTTAATCAAAAGGCGCACCTGTTGAACAGCTTCTGTTAATTTTGAACGGTCACACATTAAAACAACCTCTTCTTGTGCTTCAACGGTTCCTATTGGCGCACTAATGGTTAGCCAATCTGTCGCGTTGCCTTCAATGGTGTAGTCCAAACTGCCCACGCCATCATTGGCCACTTCAAGTACGACAGTGTCAGTGCCCGCAGACAAGAAATCATCCACTGTGATCGTCATGGGTGCACCGTACGTTTTGTGACAAATGGTCGCATGATCTTTACGTGAAACAACCAAGCGAGGCTTATGGGCAGGTTCAACAGTGACGCGCAGCGGATACTTGTAGCCGTCGTCGTTCCACGTGGTGAAGCCAATATGTTCTTCAAGTTCCATCCCACGCCATTTACCATTTTTAAATTCACTCAATGTCTTGAACAACTCACGGTCATAGTCGATGGCTTTTTTCACCAAGTCGGCATACGCATTCGCAACTTTCTTCCCTTGATTGGCATAATGTTGATTTTTAGCCGAATAAAGATGCATGCGTAACAAGTTAATGCTTGCTGTGGCTGGTAGCCAAATCATGCTGTAATAAGCTTCTTTTGTTTGACCCGTTAACCGTGTGAAAATGTCTTCATTAACAGCTTCAAGGGTTGTTGCTAATGCTAACATGCGATCTGCTTCTAAATGATGAGCAGGATGATAAATGGATGCATTGAGTGCTTCAGGGCGACGCATGGCATTCATGCGAATATAACCTTGCAACACATCTCCCATTTGCAAGTGCGTCTTTGAATCAACGGTTGGAAATGTTTTTTGTACCCACTGATTCGTATAGGTCGTGATGGCATTAGGTGAATGCGTTCCCCATTTTTCAAAATCGTAAGCCAAATCCATAAAATATTGGAGTGGTACTTCATTAAATTTCAAATCACCAACGTTGACAATCCAAACGTCACGTACCCCGTAGTCATATGCCATGGATAATTGCTCCCATGTGCGCTCATAAGTCGTCGATGGCATCCATTCGTAAGAAATCGGACCACCGTGGTAATCAAAATGATAATACATGCCATAACGTCGATTCCCTAAATCAGCTGTTGGCAATGTCCGAACAAAACCGAAGTTATCTTCACAAAACATGCAGATCACATCATCAAGACCCGCCCAATCTTTCAACCCTTCTGTTGTCTCATCGCCATAAAAGTATTCTTCGACTTCTTTGTAAATGGCTAACATTTCTGGGTTGTGAGGATTCCCGTATTTTTTCAGCAAGTCACGTTGATTTGTAATGACATCTTTTAACAAATCAATATTGTCTTTGAGGGTTGCATCTTCACCTAAAATTTCACTGTCTCGTTCACCGCGCATGCCCAGCATGGTGATTTTTTCATATTTACCACTACGCTTGATGCCATCTTCCCAGTAGCGATTGAGTCCGTCTTTATTCGTATAGTAACACCAGTTATTGCCGTATTGGGTATCAGTGCCTCGGTAAATGTCCCATTCTTCACTGGCACGTAACATCGGTTCATGATGAGAAGCACCCATCACAACACCGTAAAGATCAGCCAATTCTTCATTCAAATTCCCTGGTCCATCTACTGGAAATGAAGACGTCCACATGGCCGGCCACAAATAATTCCCTTTTAAACGTAGCAACAACTCAAACACATGCTCGTACATCTTCGCTGTAAAGCCACCAAAGTGATTGAATGTCCAGTTCCCAAAACATGGCCACTCGTCATTAATGAAAAATCCCCGATACTTGACACTCGGCTCTTTTGAAACAATCGACACATCCGCGTTAATCACAATTTCTGTACGACGTTCTGGCTCAGCATCTCCCCAAAAATGAAGCGGAGATACACCGATATATTCAGATAAAGCGAACATGCCGTAAATTGTTCCTCTTTTATCACTGCCGATAATGACCAATTGGTCGTCGATCAATTGAATCGCATAAACTTCATTTTTGCCATCGATAGACGCTTTATCAAACTTGCCTGCCAAAATCAAGCCATCGACGAATGCACTACGACCCAATGTTGCAAATATGATCGTGACGTCTTCTGTGATGCACTCAGAAATGATGGGCGTCACACCTACGACTTTTTCAAAATCTGTTGCCACTTTTTCAGCAATTCGTTTAACCCCTTCATAAGCGGCTGCTTCTACTGCGATGTTAACAGGATTTGACTGATTAACTTTCATTTTCACTGCTCCTTCTATTTTGAAAAGTGACCTCGATTTGTTGAATTTTCAACGATCGGGGCCACGACAATTTTTTGATCATGCTTTCTTTATCCTAAATATTTAAGCAATGTCGCACGTACAGCGCCTGGTCCTTCAATCAATTCTACGAATAATGTCTCGATGAGCTCACCTAAGCCTGCTTCATATAAATCGACACCGAAAATATTCACATTTGATAAAAGGGGTTTTAATTGCCCCGTATAAGTGCTTGCTTTTCCAACTTTAACATCTGCCACAAGTGCCGTTAGTTCAGGAAGCATCGGATCATCTGATAATTCAAAGGCTTCACCCTTATCATCAACTGCTAATAAGTAACGACACCATCCAGCGATGGCAAGCGGAATGGCTTTGAGTGCTTGAGCGTCACCGTCTTTTTTCATATAAGACTTAATGGTTTCTCCAAAACGAATCCCCACTTTTTGTGATGTATCTGTTGCAATCCGTTGTGGCGCATCTGGCATAAACGGATTCGGGAAACGAACATGGATGACTTCTTCCACGAAGGCTTGCGGAGATAAAATGCCAGGATCAGTGACAACAGGCATGCCCTCTACAGGGCCAATTTGATGGACTAATTTTTTCAGTTGTGGATCTTTCATTTCATCCGCGATTAAGGTAAACCCTAAAAGACAACCGTAAACTGCGAGCGCCGTGTGAAGTGGATTCAAGCAAGTGGTCACTTTCATTTGCTCCACTTTGTTTACCGTCTCCTTATCCGTCATATAAACACCCGCTGCGACTTTTTCAAAAGCGGGTCGACCGTTTGGGAATTTATCTTCAATGACTAAATATTGTGGCACTTCTGCATTTACAAACGGTGCGATAAAGGTACGCTTTTCGGTTAATACAGGCGCCATATTTGTAATACCAAGACCTGCTAACTCTTCAGCGATCGATTCGGCTGGTCGTGGTGTAATTTTATCAATCATCGACATTGGGAAAGTGATTTTCGTTTCATCATTGAGGTAAGCAACAAAACCTGCTTCAACATAACCACGTGCTTGCCATTCTGATGCCATCGTCGTGACAGCCGCTTTTAAAATGTCTCCATTATGGGCACAATTGTCCATAGAAACGACAGCCATTGGCTGTCCACCGACTAAATAACGTTGATAGAGGTTCGCTGTTACAACACCCATGGCAGACACCGCTGCATCAGGTCCATTTTCAACTTCTCCTACGATCCAAGGGAAAAAGTTGCCACTGGCATCCTTGAGTGCATAGCCTTTTTCCGTAATGGTAAATGAAGCCATTTGCAAAGAGGGGTTGGTAAAAATCTCAACCAAGCGATCTTTGTCAGCTTTGATTCCTTCAGCCAAGGAGGCGACGATTCGCTTATCAGTTGAGCCATCTGTTTTTAACATGACGGATAGGACTAAATTGTCAAAGGGTTCATACATTTTTTCAATGATTTCCTCATCAAAGGTTTCAACAACCGTGATCCCAGTTTCCATTAAACCTGCTTCAAGTAGATCATCGGCAACACCACCAAGGAAAATTCTAAAGATATTTCCCGCTCCAAAATGAACCCATGTTGGGTTTTCTTTTGTCTTGGCAATCATGGCGTCGACATCATATTGTGGAAGCTTGATGCCTGCTGCTTCCCATTTACTTGTTTCTTTCATTCCTGCTAATGTTAGATTCATTCTATCAAGTCTCCTCATCATTTAATAGCCAGTTGAGGGCATTGATTTTTTTAATGCCGTCGTAGTTGGCTTCTTTGTTAATCCAATCTAGGGTAATCAAGTATTTCGGGTGTTGATCATTGATGGTTTGTAAGCTTCTGAGCTCTCGCTTGAGTACGGTTTCATCCATTGTATGCAAGGCAACTTGATAATAAGTTGGATGGGCTCGATCATCAAAGCAGACAAAATCGACTTCCAAACGATCGTTTTTTCCAACATAAACGTGACGATAACGCCGTCTTAATTCTAGATAGATCATATTTTCTAGTAGATGACCGTCATCAGCAACAGCATCGGGTAACAAAAGGTATCTGAATCCAAGGTCCACCACATAATATTTCTCTAAGCGTTGTAACAATTTTTTTCCTCTAATGTCATAGCGTGGCGCTTTGTAAATAATGAGCCCGCTTAAAAAAGCATCGACATATTTCTCAATTGTTTTATTTGACGTCACACTACCATCTGATTTTAGTTTGTTGACAATGTTATTAATGGATATTTCTGAGCCAATCGCACCGACAATAAATCTTAAAACACGCTCCAGTAAATCGGTTTCTGTAATCCCGTATCTCCTAATGATATCTTTAATCGCAATGTCGTTATAAGTACTGTTCATATAATCAAATCGCTCTTCTTCCGACTTATCAGCCAAGTAAGGAAATGCTGTCAGTTTGTACTGATCATAAATATCGGGCAAAGACCTATCGGAGTAAATGCCTGCAAATTCAGAAAAGGAGAGGGGCAACACGTTTAACTCTATATAGCGCCCTGCTAGTAATGTTGCTAACTCACCACTCATAAAATAGGCATTGCTCCCTGTGATATAAAGGTCTAAATTCGGTTCTAAGTTAAGACTATTCACAACTTCTTCAAATTGATCAACCCGTTGAATCTCATCAAAAAAAAGGTAGTAATGCTGGTTGCCTTGCGTTTTTTTTAGAATATAGTCATGGAGTGTTAAAAAGTGACGCAAATGATAATATTTTAACTGCTCGAAATTCAAATGAATGATTTGATCTGGTTGAATACCCAGCTCAAACAAGTACACCTTGTATAATTCAAACAAGGTGGATTTACCACTTCGCCTAACACCAGAGATTACTTTAATTAAAGATGTGCCTTTATTTTGAATCAACCATGCTAAATATTTAGGTCGTTGTATCATGCCGTATCACCTCAGATAAAGCCATTATAACACAATTTAACCAATTGGACAACTCATTTGACTCTTAAACATCTTTCTGACCAAGAGGTCAGAAAGATGTCGATTTTAGGGGCATTACTTCCCTGCCTTTTCTAATGCTTCCCAAATACCTTCCATGTAAGAAGCCCCCAATGCACGGTCGTATAAACCATAACCTGGTAAAGCTTTCTCGCCCCAAATCATCCGACCATGGTCAGGTCGGTAGATCCCATCAAATCCAGTGTCATGTAACGCTTTGATCAATTCATACATATCCACTGATCCATCACTTGATAAATGGGCAGACTCTTCAAAATCAGTCGGGCTATTGTGACGTACATTTCTTAAATGCGCAAAGGGGATACGCCCTTTTGCTGCATGAATAATCTCTACCATGTCATTTTTAGGGTTTGTTCCTAATGAACCACTACAGAACGTTAGATTATTGTGTGGCTTATCAACTGTTGTTAAGAGTCTAACAATTTGTTCTTTATTGGTGATAATACGCGGAAGTCCAAAAATGGGCCAAGCCGGATCATCTGGGTGAATCGCCATTTTAATATCATATTTGCTACACACATCTTCAATGGCATTTAAGAAATAAACCAAGTTCTGGAACAAGTCTTCTTCAGTCACATCTTTGTACGCATCAAATAATTCGCGGATGCGATCCATGCGTTCTGGTTCCCAACCTGGTAACAAATGTCCACCTGACATTTCTTCCATCGACTCTTTTAACTTCGTCACATCTACTTGATCAATGACTTCTTGATTATACGCAAGAACGAAAGAACCATCTTCACGTTCACGCCATAAATCCGTTCTCGTCCAGTCGAAAACAGGCATAAAATTATAACAAATCGTTTGAATGCCAGCTTTCCCAGCAGCTTCTAAAGACTTAATGTAGTTGGCAATATGCTCATCTCGCTTGGCACCACCGATTTTAATGTCATCAGAGATATTAATCGATTCAAACGCTAAAATGTCGAGACCACCTTCTTTTGCTGCTGCTTGAAGTTCAGCAATGTCTTCATCGGTCCAAACTTCTCCCGGCAATTTCCCCATTAAAGACGTGACAACCCCTTTAATCCCTGGAATTTGCCTAATGTTTTCAAGGCTGACTGTATCATAACCCGGTCCGTACCAACGCAATGTCATTTTCATTTTTATTCACAATCCTTACTTATTAATTTGACAACTTTGTCAATTATTTTTACAACGTCTATTTTACAGGAAAACGCCTTTTTTTTCAAGGTTATTCCGAAAAAAAGCAAGATTTCTCCGCTATCCAAGTCATCAAGTTTTTTATTTGAATACACTGATCGCTCGGTTAATCAGCACATGTCAACCTCAACTTCCCAAAGCCAGCTGTGGACGTTCCCAAGCGACCTGAAACATCATTCCATGTTGCCATACTTTGTCTCACCCCATGTGCGTTGCTATCATTCACTTGTAAGTCAAAACCGATGACTTGCTCAACGAATAAACCTTTTTGAACTGGAATCTTAACTTGTACTTGATAGCCATTATTCGTCGTCGTCGCAAAAGATTTAAACCCTTTTATGTCAACTTTTCCATTAAAGCTTACTTCATTTTCAAAAGTGATGGTGATATGGTGGTCATCTGTTTGATCATTTTTTGATTGTTCCTGCATCAGGTTGAGGTAAATGTCCACTGAATCTTTATGGTGAATCTCTTTTGCCGATGCATTCAATGTTGCAACGCTCACATCTGCCAAGAGATAAAGACTGACTTCGTCCCACATCACATAAGCTTTAGCAGTTGCACCTTCCCATGCCGTTAATTGCCTTGAAACAGATAATGGATGTTTTTGATGCCATGTCTGCACAACCCCTAATACAGGTGATCCATGCGTTGCAACAGCTGTTTGCGTTGTGTCTCTTTCTACCAACGGATGATCCTTTAAAAACTGATCTGGATCAACAATGGCATGAAAAGCTTGCTTTGGTGAATAGTCTTGATTAAAAAGGGTTGGGAATCTTTCGCGTCGCCAACTTGTGGCATCATCTGTTCCCCAAAATGTAATCCGTTTAATGCTATTTTCATAACGTTTATAAATTTGAAAGAGCTGGGCATAATACTGGGCTTGTTCAATTTCATGATCAGTTGATAAAACAGTTGCTTTTTCCGAACCGGTCACTGTCACATCAAGTTCAGTTACACTGATTTCAATCCCATCTAACTGCGTAAATAAAGCCAAGCTTTCTTCGACTGTTTGTACGGGGGTATTCGTATGGTAATGACCTTGCATCCCAATTCCTTGAATGGGAACACCCGCTTCTTTTAATTCCTTGACCATATAATAAGTCGCTTCTCGTTTTTGTTGATTGTTTAAGTTATAATCGTTGTAATAGAGGATCGCATGAGGGTCTAGTTCATGAGCGATGTGAAAGACATGCTGGATATAATCTTCACCAATCATACGCAACCACGGTGTGTCCCGTAAATGTTTGCGCCACGCTTTGGTATCTTGTTGAACGCCATCTTCAATGGCTTCATTTAAAACATCCCATGAGATGATTTTCCCTTTGTAACGCGTCATGATTTCCATCAGATGCTCACGTAGCAAATTTAGCGCTTCTTCTCTTGATGTTTTCGCTTCATCAATCCAATCCAATGTTTGCTGATGCCAGGCTAACGTATGTCCGACCACGTGAAAATCATGATCGCTTGCATAATCCACCATCGCATCTGCTGCATCAAATGTAAATGTTGCTTGTTTAGGTTGGATCAACGCTGGTTTCATGATGTTTTCTGCTGTCAGTGCATTAAACTGCGTCTTTAACAACTGGTGCAATGCCTCATCTTCAAGCACTTTTGGTGTATAAATATTGCCGATAAGAAACGATGTTTGATAGATTGTTTTTAATTGTTTCATTTTCATTTAACTCCCTCATCCTTACTTTTTGATTTATACTGCTGCCACTCTAACCACTTTAAATCCAGAAAATACGACAACAAATCGCTTCAAATCAGGACGTCCTTGTAGCCTTTTATCTTGCATGTAATCATGGATCTGGGCAATCCCTTCATTTAATGCGTGCTCAATCTTCGATTCTGTTGTTTCATCTTTCTTAAGATGCTTGAGCTCAATCATGTATTCGTACTGAGCATAACTCATTGGTGTTTTAAGTAAAATTAAATCTGAAAAACCTTGTCTTGCTGGAAACTCGTCGTAAATAAAGTATTGCTCATTAAGAGAAAGCATGGTTTTGTAAATCACTTTAATATACTTCTCATCAAAACCAATGTGATCTCTCACTGATAAATGCTGCAAAAAATCTGATACTTGCTGCGTAATTTCATCTATTTTTCCATCTTCGCCTAGCTCAAATAAAGCCTTTTCTTGATTGCGTACATCAATCGTATAACCTTGCTTTTTCTCCAACATATCCCGCAAGTAATCTAAAAAAACAAATTCAATGATTTTATTGGGAATCTTAAAAACAGGTTTCATTTTTACCTCTTTAATCGTTAGTAACCCAATGTTAAACATTAAAGTAATAAAATCATTCTTGTCATATCGCTCATCAATGTCAATAAAATCTGATAACATCCCTATCGTTTGTCCATGCTTCACAATTTCTTCAACCACTTCATAATGAGCACTGCTGTTTTTCAAATTAACCAGGTTGCGAATGGTCGCCCCTTTTTGATTCAAATTAGGATCGACTAAACTTTCAGGTGGTCTTTTTCGTGGTAGATAATATTCTAAATAATACATGATCAACGTCGAATTGAAAACTTTTACTTCATTATGTTTAGAAAACTGGTAGCCATTATAATTCAATTTCAAAATCTCATAAATCTCAGTCTGTTCAATGTCAGTTAGTTCAACCTCTTTTAACAACTGCTTGACTTCATCAGCACGAAATCCCATCATATCTGAAAAATCATCTCTTGTCGTGATGTTTTTGGCAATATTAAAACCACTGGTCATGCTATCCAAAGAAACTGACATCACACCTGTTGCAAAAAAGCGCCCAATTAAACCCGACTCCATTTTCTCTTTAATGACTTCATAAAATGCTCGAACTGTTCCACCACGACGCACCAGATCCATAAACCCTTCAAGTCCATCATGCGTTAATACAGCATTGGTAAAATGATCGTATTCATCAATGAAAATATAAATTGCATGTTTAAGTTTTAATTGTTCAACCGCTCTAAATAGCGACACTAACATATGAGCTGGTGTCGTTAAATCCAGTTCAATATCAAAATGATAATGATCTATAAAACCTTGTATACCATCTTTAACCTTCGTTTTAAAGCCATCTAAAACAGCATCCGCATCTTTTGTTGCAATCCCAGAAAAGTTAAAACGCAAAATATAGTAATTATTTTTATCAGCTGTTAGCTGCTTATAGATCGCCAAGCCTTTAAATAAGTCGTCAAACTGATGATCTGCATTGACATCATAGTAGCTTTCAAGCATGCTTACGAAAAGACTTTTTCCAAAGCGGCGTGGTCTTAAATGAATGACTGTGTGAAGTTTCTCTAAATCAGGAATAAAATGAGTCTTGTCCACATAGACATAACCTTCTGTTCTTATCTTCACAAAATTGCTAATACCGTAAGGAATCTTAATTTCTCTGGACATCTTTCTCACCTGCTTATTTTGCAATTATTTATGATCACATCACCTTCCGAAGATAGGCAATGCTGCACTTTAGATCTCCTTTTTAAACGGTACAGCGGGCAGCCCAACCCCATTATAAAGATTGGCATCGACAGGGTCATCAAGCCAAGCGTATGAAACGGCTGTTAGTTCATGCGCATAAGCTGCTTCAATCACAACGGTCGTTCCATTAAGGGTTCCTTCAACAGGGATTTCAAGTTCATCCACCCAAACGGATAGACCACAAACTTTTTTTCCTTTTTTGAGTGTTAAGTCACTACCACTTGTTTCAAAAGAAAGGCTCAACTGGTTTCCTGATTTCTGAATAGATGTCAATGTCGGACCGGTTGAAACAATGTCTTTGCCATATGCAAGGGATAGTGCTTCTTGTGCCAGCCTTTCTCCAACTGCTTTTTTATTGAGTGGGTGTAGGTCATTATGTTCACCTACGTCATAGGTAACGACCATTCTTGTATGAGGGAGTTCCAATGCTTTGGTTTGTTCATCTCGTAACAATTCCCAATGCATCAAAGGTCCTTTTGGTCCCCAATTTGCCAGTTGAACGAATAGGAAAGGGAAATCTCCTTGTTGCCAGCTTTGACGCCAATCTGTAATCATGTTTTTAAATTTATGATGATAGCCTTCTGGATGACCTGCATTAGATTCGCCTTGATACCAAATGACACCTTTGATGGAAAGGTTGTGTAAAGGTGCAATCATGCCTTGATAATTTCCTGTTGGTACGTTTTGAAAGAAAGGAGGACCTTCTGTAAGCGGTTGACACGACAAAGCCCGTTTATATGTCCAGCCAGTTGAAAGCGAGATTTTCGTCTCATCAGCGAATAACAAGTGATGGGCTTTATCAAAAACAAATGCGCCCATACCATGAACTGCAATGACACGGATCGCAATGATGTTTTTCCCTACTTTTAAATGGGGAACCGGGTAATCTCTCGGTGGATAACGATAACCTGTTGCACCTATTTTTCGACCGTTAACATACACTTCATCCGCATCAACAATACAACCTAAAATAAGGTCAGCCGACTGGTTGGCAAGTTCTTCTGATACTTCAATTTCTTTTCTAAACCAAATGCTACCACTTGCTCTCAAGTCTGTCACTTCATCCCAAGGAACGGTTAGATCAGTCGGCTTCCAGTCGTGATCATCAACGTCTTCTTCATACCATTTTTCATGAATGCCACGATCAAATTTATTTAACTGTTCATACCAATGATCACTGGCTGTCTGACCTGCGATGGTTCGTTTTTCCATATAACCTACTTCACAACATTGATCGGCTTCCGATAAGCTTTTAGGATCATCGGATAAAGCGGCTCGCGACATCCATGATTCAATGGGTGTCCCCCCTAATGCCGATAAAATCAAACCGATGGGAACACCTGTTTCCTCATACAATTTATTAGCAAAAAAGAAACCTGTTGCCGTAAACTTCTCTGTTTGTCCTGGTTCAACTTTTATCCAACTTGCCTCTGGAATATCATCTTGAACACGTTGAAAATCAAAGTTCATCGGAACGTGATACTTTCGAATATTTGGATTGTTTGCCGTCTTGTTATAAGCTTCAAACATACGACGGGTTCTGATCATCGGAAGTTCCATATTAGACTGACCTGAACAAATCCACACATCACCCATCAAAATATCGTGAACTTCTTGCGTCTTACCTTCTGATGAAACTGTCAATTGATAAGGTCCTCCAACTGGGCGTGCAGGCAGTGTAACTTCCCATTTCCCTTCCTTATCTGCGGTCGTTTCTTCCATTTCTTGCTCAAACTTGATCGTGACACCTAAACCAGGTTCCACCTTGCCCCATATTTTAATCGGCATGTCTCTTTGTAAAACAACGCCGTCTGTAAAGATATTCGCCAACAGTTTTTTTGACATGTTCATCACATCCTTTGCTTACATGATTGGTTAATCACGATTCATCCGTCATATAAAAAAGAAAGCTTAACTTGAAACATCAAGTCAAATGCTCTCTTCCTTCTTTTAAATCTTATTTAACTCAAACTAATTATTCACCGATAGCAGGCATTGCATCTACATCACCAAATGTTTCGATCCAAGCTTGTTCACGTTCTGCAATAATGGCTGAACCACCCATTAGCATATAAGCCGCATACTCTCTATCAAACTCTGTATCGAAGTTATCTGCAGTTGCTTGTACAATCAACCGATGGAAAATTTGGTCCCTTAAATCGATTAATGGAATACTCATTCCTTCTTCTGATGCAATCGCACGTGTGTTAACATTTCTGAAGACATACGCATAGTTAACTGCTAAGTTAAAGGCATTCATAATCGCTTCTTCTGAAATGCCTGGATATCCAGCTGCAGCTGTTGCAAGTGCGCGCTCTTCATCGACTAAATCAAACCAAACACCATTTATCAACGGGTTAATATCGAAGTTTCTTGAACCACTAAATTGTTGATCAACTGGGAAACCTGCAGGATCTAACATTTGTAGGACACCGTCTGCACGTACTTCATGGTGAACATCTTCAAGACCGAATTGTAATAAGTCAAGTGTTTCTGGACGATTCATGAAATCTAAGAATAACAAAGATGCCACTACTTCATCATTGGTTGATGGTAAAAATGCAAAGCGGTCAGTTGGACCTGAAGCAAACAGTCTATTCGCACCAGCATCATTGTCAAATGGATTAATTGCGATAAAACTAGCATCTTGACCGACATTTTCACGCATCACTGTTGTGAAGCCATCTCCAGGACGGAACGCTTGATCCCAAGTTGCGTGGAATGAACCAACTAAACCTAAGCGGATTAAATCATGACCTTCTGAAGGCTCACCTAAAACGAAGTTATTCCATAGTAAACCTTCACTAAACCAACGGTTCAGAACACGAGTTCCTTCTCTCATTGCATCTTCAAACTGGAAAAGTCTGTCATCAAATCCATAAACGAACCATTCACGCTCTGTCACATCATTTGGAATAAATGAATGGAACAACCCTCTTGCATCCCAACCTACATCATTTGTCAACAAATAGGGAACAATATCGTCTGGAGACATATTCACGATGTTATAGTGATACTCTTCTTCAATGCCTTCTTCTTCATTTGCTGCTTGTGTCACAACACGTACACTTACATCTTCACCCATTCCAGGCAATTCATCTGCACGATCACGGAAAGCTAACAATGTCGCTTCAAATTCTTCAGTTGTCGTTGGAATAGGTAAGTCTAACGCATTTAACCAGTCTTCACGAATAAACGTTACTGTGTTTTGCACCCCTTCTGATGCACGACGTCCTGTAATGGTAAACAATTCATTTGTATCCGCATCAAGGTTCCAGAAAATATTTGTTTCAGTCACTTGTGCAAACATATTTGGAAGAATTTCACGATAACGTGTTAAATATGGATATAAGTTAACAATTCCACCCATTCCAGCCATTGTTGTAACCATCGCTGCATCAAATGTCCATCCCACATCAGGTGCTTCCTGTGCTGAAAGTAATGTCGCTTGGAATTCATTTTCTCCCCAACGTGGTGTTGGACGCCAATCAATGATAATGTTATGTGCTTCTAAAATTTCAGCAGCAATCCGATTTGCCCAATACGTTTCATCTGCTTCTACCTCTTCAACACGGTTCCAAAGACCAACTGAAATGGTACGTGGCTCAGTGAAACGTAAATTGTCGTCTAAACCTGCTTCTGCAAAGATATTTCCTGGTTCAACAGCTCCTCCATTTTCTTCTACTTCAGTTGGTTCTGTAGCAGCTGTATCAGCATCTTCATTTCCACATGCCGCCAATACGAAAACGGATGCCATGAAACATGCCATTAATAATAATGTTTTCTTTTTCATTTTGTTTCCTCCTGTATTTGAGTGCTTATTGCACTTTAATGACTTAATTTTTACCTTTTTAGCGAAAGGCGACCGCTTACCGAGATGGGCAATAAATAATAGCTGATACGACTTACATCTAACGACAGAATGCGCACAACTATTATCGACTTATCCTTTAACTGCACCAAGTGTTGCACCTTTAACAAAGTATTTTTGAATAAAAGGATACACACATAAAATGGGAATCATGGCTACAACAATACTTGCATTTTCAACAACACGACCCCATCCAACAGGCATCGCACTTAATCCACCTGGATCTGCCACATCGACTGTCGTATTTTGTTGCAAGATATTCCATAAAAGAAGTTGGATCGGATGATATTCCGAAGCAGCCGGCAAGAAAAATAGCGCATCTTGGAAACCATTCCAACGACCGACAGCGACCCATAAACCAATGGTTGCAAAAGAAGGTAATGAAAGCGGGACAAAAATTTTGAATAAAATGGTCATTGGACTCGCACCATCAATCTCTGCTGATTCTTTCAAACTCTCTGGAATTCCCATAAAAAAGTTTCGCATGATGATTAAGTTAAAAATACTCAAGCTTCCTGGAATAATCAATACCAATGGGTTATTCAGTAAGCCTAAATCTCGATTTAAAATAAAACCTGGAATTAAACCTGCACCAAACATCATGGTGAAGATGAAATAAATCATGATGTATTTACGACCTTTAAGCGATGAATAAGTAAGCGGGTAAGCAGCTAACACGGTCATCACAAGATTAACCACAACAACGATAACCGTTAAAATGGCTGTCCAAACCATCGATCTTAAAAAGCGGGCATCTCCTAAAATATCGGCATAAGCACCTGTATGAAATTCAACAGGGAAAATGGTAATCTCTCGTCGCATGATGGCACCTGGACTGCTTAAAGAAGTCGCAATAACGTTAAGAAGCGGCAGTACACACAACGCTGCAAGGATCAACATGACAGCAATGATGACCACGTCACCAAATGTAATTCTTTTTTTATAATGTTTTTTTCTTTTTGTCTTTTCCATGCTCGTCTCCTCTTCCTACCAAAATCCAGCGCCACCCATTTTTTTAACAAACCAATTTCCTGATAGCAACATGATCATCCCGATAATACCTTGGAAAATACCAATCACTGTTGCTAATGCAAATTGATTCGCTTGGAGTCCCCAGCGCCAAACAAAGATCGGAATGACTTCTGATACCCCACGAACAAAGCTATTTTCAAGGGCCACAAATCGATCCAACTCAGCGGCCATAATGCCACCAAGTGCCAACGTAAACAAAGTTGCAATAACGGGTCGGATACCAGGCAATGTAATGTGCCACATTTTTCTAAGTCTAGACGCGCCATCAATTTCTGCTGCTTCATATAATTCTGGACTAATATTCGTAATGGCTGCTAAATAAATAATAGACGACCATCCGACACCACGCCAAATAGAAATAAGCACATTACTGATGATCCAATGACCTTCTCTTTCTAGAAACGGAATGGCTTCAAAGCCCCAACTTTCAATGAAACCATTAACTGCACCGATGTGGGTCGAGAATAAAGTCGTCGCTAAACCACCGACGATTACCCATGAAATAAAGTTCGGTACATAAGAAATTGATTGTGTGATTTTTTTAAATCGTTCAAATTTTAATTCATTCAGTAACAGAGCAAGAATGATTGGTGCTGGAAAGCCAAGCAACAAATCTAAGGCACTAAACAGCAATGTATTACGAATCGCGTTGATAAAAATTTGATTGGTAAACGCATTTCTAAAATTGTCAAGCCCTACGAATTCAAGGTCTCTTAATGGTGCAATGGTGTTATTGACTGCAAATCCGCGATAAAGATGAACCATTGGCACATATCTAAAGATGAAAATAAAAACAACTGGGAGTAATAACATGGCATACAAAGACCAATGTCTTGACCAATAGCCACGCCAGTAGCCTGCTTTCTTATTTTTAGTTAACGTATTTTCCATTTTAATTAATCAACCTTTCTTTTGCTGGAAGCCAATTTTTCATCAGTTTCTCATTTCATGTTTGAATACAGTTTCATCATTCTCTCGCTAAATAATTATAGCTTATTCATCGAACTTTGTCAAGTGAATAGACAAAGTTTTCTTTCAAAAAAAATCGAACTTTTTCTAATAAAAAATACTTACTCTTCACTGATTGATAGCCTATCCATTCGTTCATCAAATTCTGAAGAATGTTTTCTAAATAATTTGATGAACGAGAAGGACGAGAAGTAAACATAAATACCACCCATCAAAAAGAATATCGTCGAGAAAAACAAGGAAACCATAAAAATAGCAAGCAATGTTACCCAATTACTAATTGTGGTTAAAAAATGTCGATAACCCATAAAAAGACCATAACGTAATGCCGTTGATACCGTCACTTCAAACCGTGAGAGGATACAAAAAGCATTGGTGGCAACAAGTGCAACTTGAAAAAGCACAAACCACAGTGCAATGCGCACAGGTAAAGTTAGCCATCCCAGGTCAATTTGCCCTAAAATATGAAGGTTCATCCAAACCACAAAAGCAATGCAAGCAAGGATCACAAACACAAGGGTCCCTTTAACAAAGTTCGCTTTAAAGCTTTTTAAAAAACTTTTAAAGATATACACATCTTGACCTGCGTGTTTTTTTGTACACACATAATAAAGCGCCGTTGTTGTTGCACCGATGGTGATAATGGGAAGGCTGAAAATGGTCCACAATAACCCAATTAAAACCAAGTCAGCAATCATCGTTCCGAACCGATAAAACTTACCATCGAGGCTAAAGAAAGCATTCATGTCGACCGATCCTCCTTTTACGCTTCACCATCATTAATAAATCGTCCTTCCTTGTTCATCTGCAATACCAGATTTGCGATAGAAGTATGTATTTATTTGATCACGCCACTCTTTCGCATTATCCAATTGTTGCTTAAAACGACTTTGCACATTGATAAAACTTTCAGCATCAATAAGACCTTCAAGCTCATCCCACTGTTTTATAAAGTTTTCCACATCTGAAACACCTTCAAAATGTGTGTCGTAAATATGTTGGATCAACGTTTTTCCAGAGCGTAACACATGCGTATAAGGCACAAAATGGAAAAATAACAACAACTCATCCGGACATGTTTCGATGTTTTCATACAGCTTCGCATTCGGTTCAAAATACTGATGGGTATAACCTGTTCCAGTCGCTTTTGTTCGATCAACCCCAATACCACTGCAGTCAGCAAAATGATACGTTCCCCATTTAGAATACTCATAACCTTCAATATTCACACCATAATGTAAATGGGGTTGAACCATAAACCCGACACTAAGTGGTGCTGTATATTTTTCATAAGTTGGCCAAGCATTTAATAAGATCTCTTTCACAGTCATTAACACGTTATCATCATGACCAAAGGTCAGTTGAATCCATTCAGTCGCAATGGCTTCAGCAGTCAAACTTGGGTTCCAAATTAAACGCCCATAACCAAAGAAGTTCGCCTGTGCTAATTTATGCCCTGTCCAGTTGGCATCATTGCCAATATTAGCAACCGCAACAACACCGCCATGCTGACGTCCATAAAGTGACCCGTTAGCAATCTTATCAATGGTTGATCCGACCCCTTGTGCATGCGTATCAAACTCAAAATAAGTTTTCCATTGCGGCACCAAGAAACACACATCTTTAGCATGTCCTAAATATTCTTGCGTGACTTGGAATTCCATGATTTGATTGGTTTGTTTCATCCCACCCAACAGTGGTGACAAAGGTTCTCTCACTTGGAAATCAATCGGCCCATTTTTGATTTGCAAAACCACATTATCTAAAAAAGTCCCATCAAGTGGCATAAAATGATCAAAAGCAGCACGCGCACGATCTGTTTTACGATCGCGCCAATCTTGTTGACAATCGTAAACGAAACAACGCCAGAAAACCAAGCCATCATAAGGCGCCAGTGCTTCTGCTAACATGTTAGCACCATCTGCATGCGTTCGTCCATACGTAAACGGTCCTGGTCGCCCTTCAGAGTCTGCTTTAACAACAACGCCTCCAAAATCTGGAATAAACGCATAAATTTCCGCCAATTGCTTTTTCCACCATGCACGAACACCTGCATCAAGTGGGTCAGCCGTTTCCATACCACCTAGCGTCATGGGACTTGCATAGTTAACACTTAAAAATAAAGTGACACCATACTTCCTAAAAATATGCGCAATCTCACTCACTTCAGGTAAAAACTTTTTCGTAATGAGTTGACTTTCCAAAGCATGAACATTCACATTGTTAATTGAAACACTGTTAATGCCAATGGAAGCAAGCAATCTCGCATAAGCCTTAATTCGCAGTTTATCTTTTACAATCTCACAATTTTCAAAGAAAATAGAATGCCCAGCATAACCACGTTCCACACTTCCCATGAAGTCTTTTTCATCCATGTTATCCCAATGATTCAGCATCCTAACATCATTATATGGATTTTCGACCACTTCAATACCTGTTAATTCTAATTTTTGTGCAAGTAATCGCAGCAAATGAAACATCCCATACAAAACACCTTTGTCTTGCACCCCAACAACATATAAAGCATCATCCGTCTCTTTAATCACATAGCCTTCATCTTTTATGTCAAAAACGTCAAATATCGACTGTTCAGCGTCAGATAAATCTTCAAAACGACTAAAGATCGCTTTTTTCGTCTCAGCCTGTTCAGTCTTTTGCTTAAGCTCTTCATTAATCGTTTCTGTAATCAATGTCTTGCCACGCACTTCAAAATGCGTCAACCCCATGTTTGAAGCCAACCAACACGAATCATATGTCATGATACTCACTCCTTGGAAAATAATGAAAGCTCAATAAAATTTAATAAAGTATATCACATTCCCAAAACTTTGTCTAGTATACAAACAAAGTTTTACACCCGCTCTTTCTTTTCGAAGCCTAATCGCAAGCTGATCAGCAATTAAAACCCTAAAAACATGACCGTGTTTAAATGGACACCACCGAGTAGCGTTGCTTGTCTATCCAAGGTGGATGCTTTAATCACAATTTGACCTTGACCCTTATACAACAGTTGATCTTTAATTTGATCCACAATACCATCAACTTGATTGGTAATCCGACTGTTAATAATGATCACTTCTGGATTAAATGTCGTAATCAGATTGTTAACAGCGACAGCCATATACTGAATGAATTGTGACATGACATTTTGAGCAAGCGGTTCGTGCTTCAAATAATCTTGTTTGAATCTCATAAACCTAACATCATCCAAATTCAAATACGCCTTGTACGTTTGTAAAAGGTGATACTCAGACGCATACTGTTCTAGACAACCGTGATTACCACAACGACATTTTTTTCCATTGACAGCCGTTATGAGATGTCCAACTTCACCCGCATGTCCATCCGTTCCTGTATATAATGTGCCATTCAAAATAACACCTGCGCCAATCCCATACTTCACGCTTAAACTAACCAAATTAGAAACAGTTGGCTCTATTTTTTGCTCGCCTAAAGCAGCCAGGTTGGCTTCGTTTTCAATGATGACTGGCAAATTAAACGTCGACTCTATTTCTTTTTTTAACTGAGAACAATCAAACGCATAAAAAGGTGAAAAAACAAGGACATCTTCATTGACGATGCCATGTAGCCCGATGCAAATACCTGTAATACCATATGTCGAATTTGAAATTTGCGCCAAATAGCCATTAATCGCTTCTTTAAGGGTCGCACAAAGCGCTTCATTTGAAGTAACAGCGTTCGAAAGATAGCCATCCGATACAAAACTTCCATCTAAATAGGTTAACAACGACGAAATGTAATCGGGTCCAACATCAAATGATAAAGAATAACCCGCTTGATGATTAAACATAACCAAAATCGGTTTACGACCTCCACTACTCTCCCCGGACCCCGTTTCAACAATTAAATCTTTATCAATCAAATCAGACACGATTGAAGAAACAGATGTTTTATTCAACTTCAGTTGTTTCGCAATCTCTGCACGTGAAATGGTTCCTGCTTGAATGACAGTTTTTAAAACCAATTTCTCATTCATTTCACGAATAACATATTTATCAGTAACAGTCGTCATGAGGCGTCCTCCGAAGTAAATTGTGATTTTAAAGACAGCTTTAGATAAAAAGCACTTAACCAAACTTTATAAGTTCGATTGACTAAGGCATTATAGCACATCCACTCGAAAAAAAAAAGAACTTACATGACTTTTTCTACCCGTATTGTGAATATCTTTTTTTATTTTTTGACACAAACATCTATTTATGCTATAGTATGCGACGACCGCATGGCACTTATACGAGCATCTGTTCATTAAAAATAAGGCTCGAATTATCAGTTAAAATATGGTATACTTTTGACATCAGAACTAATTTTGATCGGACAGATCATCTAACGGAAAGTAGGTATAAAATGAAAATTGTATTTATGGGAACGCCTGATTTTGCAGCAACCATTTTAGCAAAATTAATAGCTGAAAAACATGACGTCTCACTTGTGGTAAGTCAACCTGATAGGCCGGTTGGCAGAAAAAAAGAATTATTTCCGACGCCTGTTAAAAAGGTTGCTTTGGAACACGACATACCTGTGTTTCAACCAGAAAGCATCAAATCAGATCATGAACAGGTGCTGGCCATTCAACCCGATCTCATTATTACAGCAGCTTATGGACAGTTTATACCAAAAAAACTACTTGATGCGCCAAAATTTGGTTGTGTTAATGTTCATGCTTCTTTGTTACCCAAATATCGTGGCGGTGCATCCATCCATCGTGCAATTATTGAAGGAGAAAACGAAACCGGTATTACCATTATGTATATGGATGAGCGCATGGATACAGGGGATATTATTCTACAGAGAAGTTTACCGATTTTTGATGCTGACGATGTGGGTACGATGTTTGAAAAACTAAGTCATTTAGGCGCTCAACTTTTGATTGAAACATTACCGCTACTTGAAAGTGAAATTGCACCCCGAACGCCTCAAAACGAAGCCCATAAAACCTACGCTTGGAACATCACACGTGAACAAGAAGCAATTGATTGGAACAAGCCAGCGAGAAGCGTCTTTAATCACATTAGAGGGCTTCATCCATGGCCTGTCGCTTACACAAAAATAGGCGATGTTCATGTTAAAGTGTTTAAAAGTATTGAACTTCAAGAAAACCATCATGCATCTCCTGGAAAAATCGTGCAAGTTAGTGGTGAAGGCATTGATGTTGCGTGCAAAGACCATCAAATCATTCGCCTTTTAGACGTTCAATTATCAGGAAAAAAACGCATGCCGCTTAAAGATTTACTAAACGGTGTCCATCCATTTGTACCCGGAGAAATATTTGACTAACGTATGACCCCTACTATGGCGTTTACGGTCATCGTTATATGTCAAAAAATAAGAGCTAAAAATTGTCCTAACCGACTGTTCGACTGGTAATAAATAACCAAGTTCGCCAGCGTACACGACAATTTTCTAGCTCTTTTCTTATTGATCATAAAAAAACTGAAAAGCCTTTTAAGCTAATCAGTCAACCACCTCTTTAAACAGCATCGAAACCCTCTTTTTCTTTCTTTACAAGTAAGATTGATCCAGCACTCATAAACGACGCACTCGCACCTGCCAAAGAAAGTGCAGCTGCCACGGTACTTGCACCAGTTTGTGGTAGCAAACTACCATTTCCTCTCCTATCATTTGGCGCCACGGTAGCCATTGTTGTTGGGTTCATTTCATCCCCTGTTGCGGGTTCTGTTGTGTCCACTGTTGTTGGATTCATTTCATCCGCTGTTACGGGTTCTGTCGTATCCACTGTTGTTGGATTCATTTCATCCCCTGTTGCGGGTTCCGTTACGTCTACTGTTGTTGGATTGGTTTCATCCCCTGTTGCGGGTTCTGTTACGTCTACTGTTGTTGGGTTGGTTTCATCCCCTGTTGCGGGTTCTGTTACGTCTACTGTTGTTGGGT
>JGI24700J35501_10930933_pt1 | contig 64079 bp, 55 predicted proteins | sample TergutTh196P1_FD_35501 | JGI IMG/M metagenome (IMG submission 35501)
TGTCGCCTTGGAATTAGCAGACGAAGTAAGAAAAGCCGCCGCCCCCAATGAGCTTGTTAATGATACCCTGGATAATAAGTGGAATCTTGAGGATTTTAGGAAACTTGTTGAGTGGTATGAAAGGAAGGCTGCACGAAGCGCAGAGCAGAAAGGGGAAGCTGTGGGGATGGAAAAAATGATAATCACGGCTATTAAAAATAGCGTTCCCCTCCAAGCTGTTGAAGCCATGTGTCGAGATGCTGGAATCACAGAAGCCCGTCTTGTTGAACTGAAAAACCAAGCACAAATGGCTTAACCTAATTAAACGGCAAAATACAAAAGCCCGCGCGTACAGGCACCATTGTACGCCCTCTCAAAATAATTGGGGCTTGCCCTTCAAAATTTACCGTAAACCGCCGCAGAAAGTTTTTAAAATTAACTTTCTAGGGCAGTTTTTTGGTGGTTATTGACAACGGAAAAATGGCGAAGAGCAAAAGAGGAAACGGTGCAATACGGGAGTTTTTGGTGTGAAAAAAGTCCGTTCTAATGCGAACTATGAAACTTTCTATGTGAGACTCTATGAGTGAGTTGGCAAAGAATTTTTTTGTGCCGAGAAATATAAAAATATTATATCACAGATAGCATGGACAAAACAAGAAGAACTCGGTCATTGTGGCATCTATATACTCCGGAAGCAAAATTTCTTTTTTTGAGTTTCTCCTTTTTTTACGTAAACCAATCCCAAGGTGAGTTGAGGAGAAGGTTCTGGGTGTGCGAAGAAATTTTTAATACCGATATATGATTTCCTGATAGTCTTCTGTGTCATAACGAGCAATTTCGAGAATTATTTCTTGAGGATGGGATATAAAAGTGACAATTAAAATCAAATATTACCCCTGCATCGAACAGTAGGAAAGTTTTTTGTTGAAAAATATCTAATAAACACCAAAAACTTTCCGATTGTTTGTGCAGGAGTAATAGTTTAAAATGGAACCGCTACAATAATGCTTCCATTATTTGAACTCCATTGGTGGCGGCTCCTTTACGTAAATTGTCTGCCACTATAAACATGTTAACACCGTTAGTGGAAAAATCTTGCCGTATGCGGCCGACAAAAACGGTGTCTTTGCCATTGGTTTTTATTGGCATGGGGGTGTCTGTTACGGCTACTCCCGGGGAGCTATCAAGCAATTTTATAAGATCGTTTAGTTGATATTCTTTTTCCAACACTATGTTTACGCTTTCGCTGTGGCCATGTATGATTGGTATTCTGACAGCGGTGGCAGTTATGGGTAGGTTGGGCAGTCCCAATATTTTTTTGGTTTCGTTCATAATTTTCATTTCTTCTGTTGTGTAGCCGTTTTCTGTGATGTCGCCTATTGTTGGTAAAACATTGTTTGCAATGTAGTCGGGAAAAGCCTTTAGCTCATAATGATGGTACGGATTAAGTATATCTACAGTGTTTTTTACGTGATCAGGTTCTAGTAAAGTATCGTTTATGCGTTGGGTTTGCCAGCTCAGTTTAGCGATGCCTGTTAAAAGATCGCTAAGCCCGTCTTTTCCTGCTCCGGAAACAGCTTGGTATGTGCTGATTACAACCCGTTTAAGACCGTATGTGCGGTGCAATGGTGCAAGGACAACGGTTGCTTGTATTGTGGTACAGTTAGGGTTAGCTATAATGTTTTTGTGATTTTTTAAAGCATTAGGGTTCACCTCCGGCACCACAAGGGGTACATCTTCTTTCATGCGAAAATGGGAGCTGTTGTCTATTACTACAATTCCTTTTTTTGTAGCGATCGGAGCGTATTTTTCACTTGTTTCATTGTCTGCACAAAAAAACGCATAATCTATATCTTTATCAAACGAGTTTTCCGCTATGGATTCTACCGTGTACTCTTTGCCCTTAAAATTTAGCTTTTTGCCGGAAGATGCAGGAGAGGCGAACAGATATAACGCTTTTACGTTATATCCCCCCTCACGCTCCCTTTGCTCCAATACTTTCAAAAACTGTAAGCCAACAAGACCGCCGGCTCCTACTAACGCTAAATTTACTTCTTTCATAAATGTTTACTCCTATTCTGTTTCCGCTACCCAACCTTCTATAACTTCTATAGCCTTTTGCAGTTGAATATCGTATTCAAATGCTATTTGGTGTATTCTGGCACTTTGGTAGTCCTCTATCTCTACTATATATGTTGGGGTTAGGCCGTACCCATCTATAGCTGTGCCGTTTGGTGTGTAGTAGGTGGCAATGGTTATCCTGAGTGCGCTGCCGTCCGGCAAGGGTACGATGTCTTGCACGGAACCTTTTCCGAAGCTCTGCTGACCAACAAGGCGAGCAACACCGTGATCAACTGCAGCACCTGCCAAAACTTCCGAGGCAGAAGCGGAATGTCCGTTTATAAGTATTACCAGCGGGATTTCTATTTCTCCCGGGGTGCTGTACCGTGCACGGCGGTTGCCGGTACTATCTTGAATATATAGTATAGCTCCTTCCGGCACTAACCTGCTTGTTATATTAACCACTACATCAAGCATACCGCCGGGGTTGTTACGCAAATCAAGTATTAAACCTTCCATGCCTTGAGATGCAAGGTTTTCGTAAGCACTTACAAATTGCCCGTATGTAACCCTGTCAAAACCTGACAAATGTACATATCCTATGTTGTTTTCCAACATTTCATAATGTACTGTGGGGATTTCTATTACAGCCCTTATTATTTCGATTTCAAACGTACGGTTTTCCATTTCCCTGTATATCGTTAAATTAACTGGCGTGCCTTCTTCCCCTTGAATCATACCGATTGTGATGACTAGGTCATTTGCGGTAATATCCTCGCCGTTTACTTCCAATATGCGGTCTCCTGGCAAAATACCTGCATTGTAGGCAGGAGAGCCTCTGTAAGGCGAAACTATGAGAACGCTACCGTCCTCTGTGCGAGAAACAACGGCACCTATCCCAACAAATGTGCCGGCTGAAAGTTCCCTGAAGCGTCGAAACTCGTAAGCGGTCATATAGGATGTATAGATGTCGCCAACCCCATCTAACAGACCCGAAAACATAGCATCTTGCATGGCTTGATGATCGAGATCTCCTATAAACCTATCTTCCAGTATTGACACTATTAGCTCTATTTTTTCTGCCACGGGGATTTCTTGTTCAAAATGCCTCCTGTAAAACACCATGCCTCCGCTAACAACAGTGTGTCCCCAAACTATTACTATAATGCCGACCAATATACCTTTAATAAATGTGCTTCTTTCTTGCTTCATGTGAACCTCCTTAGACATAACCAAAATCGGGGTATGATTTTGGTTTTTGCAAATTTTTCATAATTTTTCATTGATTTTTACACTTTTGCCGTTTTGAACACATTTTATGTGCATTTGGGCGTGAAGTGTTTTGTGTGATAAATTACGCCGATTTTTAAACAGAATTTCTATGATATTGCTCCTATAATTTTTATAGTCCTAATGATACCATAAATTAATTTTATTCGCAACCCTGATGATTATTCCGCCACGCCAAACGCACGAAGTGAAAAGCCTTGGGAGCTTTGCCTCCTCTAATAAATTTTGGCTACAAATAAACCTCCATGGAGTGCGTTAGCTTTTTTGCTACGCCCGGTATAAGACAAAAATTAGGAAGTCAGACCAAGAACAATCTGACTTCCGCTCTCCTTTTCCAAAAAACTCTAAACGATAGTACCCTCGTTATTTAGCGGGCTAAACCCTGCCCCCAACACTTCTGTTGCAGAAGTAACAATAATAAAGGCTTGGGGATCTACCTCTTTTACTATTTCCTTTGCCTTAACCAATTCTTTTTGGCTCATTATACAGAGGAGCATATCTCGGGATTGCCCTGTATACACTCCTTTCGCAGGGATAGATGTAATACCCCTGGATATGTTCGTCAAAAGAACCTTACTTATTTCTTCAGACTTGGCAGATAATATAAACGCCGCCTTTGCAGACTGCACACCGGAAATAACAACATCTGTAACCTTTACCGTAATAAAGATAGACACTACTGCATACATGGTGTTGATTGCCCCAAACATCAACATACCGCTCATTATAACAACAAAATCCATGGTGAAGAGTATGCTTGTAAGTTTTACGTGCTTTAAATATCTGTGTATGATTGCCGCCAAAAGCGTGGAGCCGCCGCTTGTCGCTCCCTGGCGCAACATCATTGCCACACTGAGTCCTACCATAACTCCCCCAAACACAGCACTAAGCGTCAAATCAGGGTAAATGGAGGGAATGTGTTGGGCAAAAGAAAGAGCCACAGTAACTGCCCCAATCGCATACACACTTTTCATAAAAACATCTCTACCTATAATTCTAAACCCCATAAACAAAATCGGCAAGTTTAAACTTATATTTGTAACCCACAGGGGAATAGTGAACGGCAAATGAGCTTCACTCAAGTTTAAAAAAATGATTGATAACCCACTTACCCCACCCGTTACTATCCCATGATGAACATAAAAAATTTGTAGCCCAACAGCAAATATAATCGCTGCTAACGTTATTTCCAGGTATTCTCTAAATTTTTTCATTTGATTTGTCCTATTCTTTTCTCTTTTTTGAAATTTTTTCAGTAACTACTCTAAAAACAAACTTTGGCAATGCACCCATGCGCACAATACGCTTGGGGTCAGTGGCAAGCCTGTAAAACCACTCCAGGTTAAGAGATACAAAAGCTCGTGGGGCACGTTTTACAACTCCTGCCATAACATCTATTGCACCACCAACACCTACGGAAATCTTCACAGGAAACCCTTTATTTTTTTGCATCCATTTTTCTTGCTTTGGCGCTCCCAACCCCACAAGCAGGACATGAGGTTCAAGTCGTTCTATTTCCTGTATTATAACTTTTTCTTGGGTAATATCAAAATAGCCGCTGTGAAAGCCTATCACTGCTATATTTTTGTATTTAGCCTCTATTTTTTCTTTTGCCATTTTGGCTACACCATCTTTTGCACCCAATATGTATACTGTAGTGCCGGCAGGGGCTAACTCAAAAAAAGAAAGCATTAAATCTATACCGGCAACTCGCTGCGACAGCTTGGGTTTCATAATATAAGATGCAAGCACTAACCCAATCCCATCAGGCACTACCAAATCCGCCTGTTTTATTATATCTGCCAGCTCTTTGTCTTTTTGGGCTTTCATCACTATTTCCGGGTTGGGGGTTATCACAATATTGTTTTTATCTCCCTGCAAAAAAGCAAGAAGTTTTTTCACAGCATTTTCCAATGTTATGTTTTCTATTGGTATGTCTAAAATATAAGTTTTCATTAGCGTATTTCGTAGGAACCCCTTATTATAAACCACGCACCGGCAGAGGTTACTATAACCCCCCTTCCGTCGTTGCGAGGCACTATTAGCACATTGTTTATTGGTACAAAATCTCCATTAAACAGTTCTGTGCCTGCGGTAACGTTTATAATACCGTCATACACTTCTGTAAATGATATTGCAGAACCGCCACGCAATATTATTTCTGTGCCTTCACCACCGATAAGCATATGCCCCCCCGGCACATATACCGGAGTGTATCTCTCTACACTCGGCTCCGGAATCGGTGCCGGTGCGGGAGGAGGAGCAGGAGCAGGAGCCTGCCATGAGCCTGCCATGCCCCCTGTTTGGCCCAGGTTTTCCAAAACAGTTCTCGATATATCTTGTATTAGAAAATTCAGCATTTCGTCACTAATGCCTGCTGCTTGCTGACCATGAGCCGCCAAACGCTGCTCCAAATAGCTACGAGAGATAAGCGGATCACCTTCTGTACCCGGCTGGTTCGCTATTATTGTAAATGCCGGCACAAGTGCGATTACAAAAAGCACAACAAAAATCTTGGTTTTCATACTTTTTATACTTTTAACACTTTTTATACTTTTGCAAATTTTCATGCTAGTCCTCCTCTATTCTATATTCTTTTGAAAACCCCGTTGAGGGGAAAAGCTCCCCAAAACCCATATCAACCACCTTTACATTAAAATAGTTGCCTGTGTATACAATGGAAATATTTAACCGTGTTGTAAGGGGAGGGGTGTGTATAGGGTCTATGTTTAAAGTCTGTGCAAGACTCACATCTCCTGCGGGGCTACGTTTTACTATATCTATTGTAAAAGGTTTTCTTGTGTCGTCTGCTACAATCACGGTGCAGTTATAGGAACGCCCTGGGGAAAAGTTTTCACGTTCTATTATCGGCACAAAAACATCTGTTTTCCCTTGCTTTACATTTACGCCTATATCGTGATAAAGTTGGGTAAAACCTTCAATCGTTATTTCCTTAGCTATATCTTTTGGTATAAAACCCAGCTTTTTTGCCCCAATAATAGTGGCTCCCATTGCACTCATTGCCCCCTTATGCTTTACCACATTAGCATCGGGAAAAAGCTCATCTACCACACCTTTGCTCCAAGACATTTCAAAACCGCCCCCGACTAAAAGAACAGTGTCTATATCAGAAATATCCACACCCTGCTTATCGAAGAAATTTTTTAAAAATTCCATCATTGTACGGCGAAGCGGGCTTATCATTTCTTTTACGTTAGCTTCTGCCACTTTGCATGTTACGGGAGGAAAACAAAAGTTCATGTATAGCTTTGTCGATTTTTGCCTTAAAAAAACCTGATCTTTATGCTCCTGCACAAAATTTTTAATGTTTATCATATCTTCCTTTTTAAGATAAGACGCATTTTGTGCTTTTACAAAAATACTTGCAAAATATTCTTCTAACGATGCCTCCAGTAAATAGGTAGCAACTTTTGCCTCTTCAGTTCGGCTTTCTTGCTTTATTTCTTTCCCTATTGTGTACAGCCCTGCCCGCAAGCCCCTTGCACCATAGTCAAGCAAAAGAAGTTTTTCGTTTTGCGGTTTTTTTGTAAAATAGTGGTATTCAAAGATACATTTGCTGTGCGGAACAAAAAAAGTAATACTTTTGTATTTATCAAAAGCAATTTTGAAATTTTTGGTTTCGCCACCGGTTTGACTCACAACGATAGCAGCCAACTGAGCCCTTGGATTTATACTCAAAATATTTCTTAAAAACTCATCCACATATCTTATCCAATGTTCCGGTTTGGTGGCACTTGAAAAAAGCCGACACAAAACAGGGTTGCTTTGGCTTTGATTTTGCAGTGCATAGTCGCCAAAAACCCATTCTTTTGTTTCTTTTATAAATTGGAGTGCTGTGGCCATCGTTGTTTTGCCGTAACCTCCGCTTATATCCAACGTTTGCGGAGCCATTTTTTTTGTGTCAAAATAAGCTAAAGAGCTGGTCGCATCTCCAATATCTATCCCTAAAATAAATTGGTTCTCTTTTAACATGTCATTTTATCTCGCAACTACTACACTCGCTCTAATTATCACTACTCCACTTTGATGGTAACCTTGGTTCGATACCTTTATTATTTCCCCTTTTTTAAACCCCTCTTGGCTTTGGGTCATTATTACCTCGTGTTCTCTGCCGTTAAATGTAGTGTGTGGCGGCGGATTTATAGGGCGTATACCATAATTAATCAAAGTTGTGTTTATCATACTATTTGCTTCTTCCACAACTTGTATATACATTAGCACATCCATTTCCGTGCTTTCTTTCAGCCTGGCTATACTGTAGTTTAGTAGGTCGTTAAACGTTGTTATTTCAAACAATAGCCTATCTTTTTTGTATGCCATCTCTTTTTTGTTTAATGTCTGCATATGGCTATTTACAGACTTTGCAACCTTTTGTTGTATTTTGGGATCATTTTGAAGCTCCACAAAAAATTCTTCCGCAAGCTGTAAATTTATATCTTTTATATTATCCCATTGCTCCAATGCAAAATCTTGTATATTAAGAGTTTGGGGATTATATGTCATTTCCTCTGTTTCTTCCAAAAAACTTTGCAACGCATCTTTTATATTTTCAATTTTTATGACTAATGTTTCAGATATAGCCTTTATTATTTGGTGTTCTTCCTGATGGTCGATTAGGGTTTCTTCATATTCTCTACAATATTCTATAATGCTTATAAAGGTATCTATTACCACATTTGTCAAATATTTCATTACCTTGCATTTGCTGTAAAGGGTTTCAGAATAGCCTTTAACCGGCTCCCAGCTTCGTATGCTAAAATAAAGTATGTCGTCAAAAATCTTCACAAAAGTTTCCAGTTGTTGGTCATAGGCTTCTTTTGTTAGGGGTTCAATACTTGCCTTTAGCGGAGCATATGCGGCAAGGGCTGTCAAAAAGTTTGGCTGTGGCATATGAATCTCCTTGTTAGTATAACTCATCTACTAAAAGCTCTGTTTCAACACCTTGGCTTTCAGATACCGCTCTCACTTTTAGCATATTATCTTGCCCCACAGTAAACATTACTTTCACTTTTTCGGTTCCTTTTGGGGCTTTTGGTATACCTTGCAATGTAGTTCCCGCAAGGCGTTTCATGCCATTCCTGTTTATGGATTTATCTTCTGTTGGGGATGTATCCTCATACACAACGATTGCCATACTTGTTACATCGTCAAAGTTTGTGGGGAACTCTTCTGTAGATTCTATCGTTAGCCCCGTGCTGGGAATTTCTATCCCTGCCCCAACTATTTCAAAAAACTTGCGCCCGGCTATTTCCAAACCAAGGGGGTGCAGGGTTTTTTCTTTTATTTTCGGCCCCGTTGCGGTTGGAGACAAAATCAAATTGGCATACGTTGCCGCCCCAAGAGATATGCTTAGTGCAGGGGATATTTTTGAACGGTGAGGCTCTTTTCCAAACTTTTCTAATATTTTTTGGCTAACCAGTGTTATGGAAGAAGAACCGCCAACCAAAAATATTTCATCTACTTGAGATATTCCGGCAGAATTAACACAATTATCTATACATTGTATAGTAATATCCAAAATATCCCGCAAGTTTTTGCCTTTATACCTTTCAAAATCTTGCGTAGCATCCCCCAGTTGATTTATACGACGGTGATTCTCAAACTCCTCTCTTGTTATCTCCATATTTATGTTTACTATTCTCGGTTCCTGCAAAAACGGAGTAAGGGTTATCTTTGTAGACTTAGCAAAGGAAAGCCTTTCTTTTGCTTGCCTGCTAACCTGCTCAAGCCTTGCCACCGCCATCTTTTTTTGGCGATAAATATGGGGGGATTCATCTTCTGCAAAAAGGTCGATTTCTCCTTTCGTTTGCTTTTTGAACTCTTCGTAAACCATGTCCATTATAAACTTATCTATATCATCTCCTCCCAAATCGTTATCTCCGTATGTGCTAAGGATAGATATAATAGGCTCTGCTCCCTCTGTTGCTTCTATGTTAATTACACAAGCATCAAAAGTACCGCCGCCAAAGTCGTACACAAGCAAGTTTTTGTTTGCGTCTTCCCCAAGGGCATATGTTATGGCAGCAGCAGCAGGCTCTAACCGCAAAAAAGTTTTATTTGTGTCAAATCCGGCTAAAATAGCCGCATCTTTCGTCATTTTTCGCTGTTTGTCAGTAGAATTTGCGGGAACGGTTATAACGCAGCCGGTAAACTCGCAAGGAGTGAGCAACTCTTCTTCCAAATATTCTTGAGCTTTTTCTCGTAAATAGGATAAAATCTCCGCTGCTATCTCCTCCGGGGTAAAATTGTGGTGTATATCGTCTACCAAAATACTTATCTTTTTGCCGGAACCCAGTCGGCGCTTTATGCTAAGCACAGTGCTTTCCGGATAAATCGCCGCAGCTTCTTTCGCTTGCACCCCAAAAACTTTTGCCAATTTGTTTTCTTCTTCCAAATCCGGCTCAAACATAATGGCGGTGGGGAAAATGTTGCTGCCATCTATTGGTATGATTTGCGGCTCATCATCTATGTATACACTAACGACGCAGTTGGTTGTACCAAAGTCTATTCCCAAAACTAACTCTTGGTGTTGCTCTAAAGATATTTTTCCCATTTTTTTGCCCCTTTTTGTATTTTTATGCTTTTATTTTGTGTTTTAGTATCATAATGTTTTAGTATCATAGTATCATAGTATCATAGTATCACAACAACTTAAACTTTACAGCTTCCTTTGGTCGATACATGCCATATAGCAGTTTCTCCATTTCATCGTGCTTAAACATCTCAAAATAGATTAGTGCATTATTTATTGCAAAAAATTCATTTGCCGGGTTTAGCTCAAAATTATCGTCAAGGGGCTTTAAATCTACCCTTTCGTTTTTGTATAACATAGTCTCGCTTTTTTTTTCTTTATCCTCAAAGTAGTATGACACTTTCTCGTTGTAAAAAATAGGGAAGCTAGTGGTATATATACCAAATTTAAAGTAATTCATTTGTGTTTTTGTATATTTTTTTTCACCACCTGTTTTTGTGTGTATATTTGTATGTATATATATTTTTTTTCCTGCATCTGCTGTGTATGATATACAATAGAGTCCTTGCTGCATATCTGTTAAATGTTCCCTTGCACGCTCCATAAATATTGGCAAAAACATGTTGCTAAGCTCTAAATTTTTCATTGCCTCTTTTAAAATTTTTTCGCCCTCTTCCTCTTTACTATTTATCGCCAATATTGCTAAAGCTATAATCAAAACTATATCTTCTTTTTTTCCGTATATTTCTTTAAGAACATCTATCACATTTTGTGGTAAATCTATTTCTTCTACTATAGTCTTGTAGCACAAATAGTATACAAAATCATCTACAACATTGCTGTTTTGCAAATGCGAAGAGGAGTAGGCTCGCAAAAACACCTGTAGCACATCTAAAGAAATATGACGCATATAAATCGCCGCATTTAAAACTTTTTCATCTAACCGGGAATTGCTGATTTGATGCTCGTTTAAAACGTCGCTAAGTTTGCACCACTCATGTATGGAACCTTTGTAATAGTCCAATACTGTCTTTAAAAATGTTTCGCTATAATAACCTTTTATCAGCAATTCATATATAGTGCCGGATATTAACGGCCGTATATCAACCTTAAATATCGGTTTGTATTTTTTAGGGTTTTCTTGGGCTTGCAACAAGGTTTCTATGCTTTCGCACAATACTGTTTCCGTAATATTTCGCGAGTTGCCTTGTATGAGTTTTATGACTTGTTGATATTCGTTGTTAGCCATAAATACCTTAAACATGGTCTCTATATGTCGTGGCTCAAGATTCCCCGGGTCAATTTCTTTGTAATATTCCAGTGCCCTTTCTATATGATTAAGTTTAAAAAGGACGTTGCCGAGGGTTTGAGCTATTTGCATACGGAAATGGTTGGACAAACCCGCTGTTTTCATTGCTCGTCTTAATATAATTGTGCATTCCTCTGTTTGCGCACCTTCGTGTATATAATGGTCGGCGATAGCTGTTAAAAGCCCCGTTCCGGTGTGTCCCTTTTTGTAAAGATAGTTATATAGCCAAAAATCCTCTTGCACTTGTTCTTGTAATTTGGGTTCTTCGTCTATTATACTTTTTTTGCTTTGATCCAGGCACAATATTCTAAAGTGTTTAGATGTTATCCGTACCAACGCTTCGCCCCTACCACTGCTCCAGTCCAACTGATAAGATGTTGGCTCTGCTCTGGTTTGCTCGCTTATCCATACATGAGCCACTTTGGGGTTTGTTGTTGTTAGTTTATGTAAAAAAAGTGAGCTTGCGATACTTGATTCCATTACGTTAACAGCTTTGCCGGATATTTTGCTTTTGTCCTTGTTGTTTTCCAGTGTGTAACGGAACAGTGTGTTGTAATATCTCTGATCCTTTGAAGAAATGTCCGTAGAGGCTCCGTGTAATGCTAATGCAACAATATCTTCACTCATGTTGTAAGTATCTACTAAATCTCTCAAATGAGGTAAAGTTAAAAGTATGTGAAACACAAAGGGTCGTATATCTATTGGCACCGGGGTAGCTCGGTTCATAAAATTTTCCACAGAAAAACGGCATATATCCTCTTTTTTGTTTATGTATGCACTATATATTAGAGCATTGTTAAACTCTTGCTCATATATTTGCTTGGCGGACAGTTTATTGTAAAACTCATATGCCATTGAGCTATAATCGCCTTTGCTTAGCAATACTTTACATATTTCCAACAAAAGCCAGTCAGAGGTATCGTTATCCACCTTTTCATATATTTCCATAAAGAGAAAAATATTGTCCCATATCTCTTCTGTTATTAACCGTTCATTTGCTTGCAACATTTCTGCGGTTAGCAGATTGTGAGCGTTTGCCCATTTCAAAAACGCAAGCAACAAGGCACTTTTGTAATATCTGCGCCCTTTTTTGAAAATTTTGTAAAAACAAAGATATAAAAATGGGCTACGACAACCAGCCGTAAAGGCTTTGTCTAAGTAAGTATAGGCTATGCTAGGCTCGTTGTCTATATACATATAGCAGATATACTGGCTATAATCCTTTTTGAAAGCTAAGATTGCATCTTTAGATTTTTCGGCAACGCTTGAGTCCAATAAACCCAACAAAAAATTATAAAAGGCATAGGATTCCCCACCTTTATAAAAATTGGCATATGGTTTAAAGGATGCCAGGATATCTTCAGCTACAGATGTATTACCTTTTTCTATTTCGAGTAATGCGGTATACAGATATAACCCCGTGTGAGCAGGGTGCTTTCTCGAAATATCTTTGGCTGCACTGTATGCTTTATCTAAACAGGCTTTATCGCCTAAAATGTATTGTATGTAATACTTGTGTATATCTATAACCATTCGCATTACTTAAAGTCTCCCACCAGCAATTCTATATCTTGGAAGAATTTTTTGTCCCGATAATGGGATTTTACCCTTATAAAAGACTGAAAAACAGGTTGCTTTCGTATGCTTTTTTGAGCCGTTTGCAACGTTGATAACCTTAAACCAAAGGGTATGGCTTCTTCTGTTTTTATTATATAAAGATTTTTGTCAAATTTTACAAAATTATCCCTTGGTGCTATTTCTATTCTAAGGGGTTCCTTTGTGTTATTTTTAATGTAAAGGAACAGATCATCTTTTATCCCCGCATAATTCTTGTTTAATCTTATATCCACAAGGTTCAGCACCTGAGCTTTTATCTGCACTTCGCCCGTACCGGTTTCCAATGAAATTGTCCCGTATTGCACTCGTTTATTTATCAATTTTCTATCTATCTCATAATCAATCTCTATTTCGTTGCTTTGTTTAAAATCTGCTGTTGTAACACTGCTTTTACGGAAAATAACCCAAGGAACGTTACATTTCAGCGTTTCGTCAGTAAAGCCCTCGCCATGTCGTCGCACCCTAACTTTCCCTGTACAGGGTTCTATCTTAAATGGGTCAAGTGCCATTTGTATCTTTTCCTCATATAACGACGTTGTTGTGGGATTTTTTAGTTTATTTAGCACAAAAAAGTTATTTATACCCCTTTCTTTGTTTACATCATTTCTAAATTGCTCATAAATATCTATATATTCATAATTGATGGTGTGTAACCATAGATAAAAATCATGTTTCATAAATATTTTTTTTGCAAAAGAAGGGTTTTGCACCCACAACTTGTAAAAGCTATCCATATCGTTAATGGAAAAACCCTCTGTAAAAAGAACGGGAGGCAGTACATTTATTATGAATTTTATTGTATGCTCGCCGCCGTTAGAAGCAATGGTGACATTTGTACAAATCTCTTTTGGGGCGTTGAGTGGAAGGTTAAGACTGTATCGTGTTTCTATGTTGTTGCCGTTAAAATGGGGTACATCAAAAACAACGGTGCTATTAGAATATATGCTCCCTTTTAAAGTGCCTGCACCAATATTTTCTATTATAATTTTACCTACACGCTCCTCTGTAGGAGAAGATTGTAGGTTGATTGTAGTTTCCCGCTGTTCAGATACTCCGTTGTGATTAACGGAAATAATGGGCAACTCGTTTTCAAAATAGTCCAATACATTCATAAACCTAACCTATTTTGTGATAAATACTCGTTGTTATACATACATACTATTATACTACTATTTCATATTTTTTTGCAAGCACAAGCACAGAAAATTTCCGTGCATTTGTAAAGGTGCAACGAAAAAGTTCGAGAGTTTCAATTCGGTTTCAATTTGGTCTCGATTCTAAAAAAGTTAAACGCTACATTTCTCTCTTGTTTTGTCCATGCCAGCTGTTGTATAATGTTTTTATATTTCTCGGCACAAAAAAATTGCCTGATTTTTATTATTTTCTACTATTTTTTATTATAACAAGGCATACCTTAAATCAAAAATTCTACACTCACACATAGAGTCAGCTATAGAGTCAGCCATAGAGTCACACATCGAGTCTTCGTTAGTTCGCATTAGAAAAGCCTCTCTAAAGGTGATTTTTAAAGGCTCAGCTAAGATTTTTCGCCATTCTAACCCTTGATCCAAAATCTTAGAAACGGGGAAAATGAAACACGGAATCGCTATAATTTAAACCCAAATTCAAACTTAGAAATCAACTTTTCGGATTATAATTTTCGGCTTATAATTAATAAGGAAAAAATGCCGAACCCAAAAATCCTGTTTGTGGTATGCATCATTAACGATATTACGCAAAAACCGAAAAATATGTTGTGTAATATTATGCATTATTTTTTGCGACATTAATTCTCGAAAAATAATTTGTGTCAATGTGTATAATTTCGGATATATTGTTTCACAATACGTTGACATAAATAACAAAATTATATCGTTTTTCTTTTATGCATTATAATTACAAAAAAGAAAAGGGGGGCGTGTTTACAACAAACACACCCCTTCACATTAACACAAAATAAGTCTGTTTTAGCCTATTTTAGCTTGGTTAGATCTTTAAAAGTAGTTATATTCGCTTTGGCAGATTCCTTATTAGCTTCTACTATTTGATCATAAATCTCTTTTCTGTTTACCGGTATTTCTCTTGGGGCACTTATGCCAAGTTTAACTTGCTCACCTTGAATACTGATAACAACAATTTCTATATTATCAGAAATAATTATGGATTCTCCTTTTTTTCTTGTAAGAGCTAACATCATTGCACCTGCTTTCTTTTTTGTATATCACCAAAAATTTTGTGACGTACCAAATATTCCTCGTTTTGGGCTACACATTGCATACCTTTTTGGGTTTTAGCATTAATAATGACGGGAGCCTTCAAATTTACAGTTATATCTTCAACGTTGTCGGGTATTGTCGCTATATTGTAAATAAAAAAATCACTTTTCTCATACTCTCCAATACTTGTTAGGTCAGTTTCAGAAATAGCAGGAGAATATTGAGGCATTATACTAAGTATATCTACAATAGGAAAAACAAGTTCCGGGTCTTTTATAGACTGTAGCCAACAAAATGCACTGTTGTCATTATCTTCATCATGTATAACTATAAACTGGGTTTGGTCATGAAAAGCAGGTATGCCAGCCTCAAATTCAATAATCTTTTCTTTTGGTATTTCTATTTCTCCGAAAAGGGGCGTTGTAATTATCATGTTTCATCCTCCCACTAATATTGTAAACAGCTTTTCTTGCATTTTCTTGCACATAGGTAAATTATAACACACATAAGTAAATTATAACACATTTTCAAAAAACACAAAAGAGGGTTATTAAAATTTATCGGATTTATCGGCATAACAACTTCATGAAATTTTATGGTATTATCTACTAGTTTAACAAAATGCTTATTGTGGTTCGTTGTGAAAATCAACAATAAATTAAAATTATTGGCCAATAATTTAGACATTTTTCTTATTGCTAATTTTTTGTATTTATGCTAGAATACACAAAAATCATTTTATGAAAATTTTAAAACAACGTTTTTGTTCCTCCATACGCAAAAAAAATTCAAAAAAGTACTTGACATAAATCGAATCTTATATTACAATTATCAACGGTCGTTTTGGGATAGTTTCCTTTTGTGACACTTTCCTGTGGTGGATTAGTGTGCATTGTGGAGAGGTGTCCGAGTGGTTTAAGGAACTGGTCTTGAAAACCAGCGACTCCGAAAGGGGCCGTGGGTTCGAATCCCACCCTCTCCGGTATGTAGCGGCCGAGTAGCCCATGTGGAGAAATACCCAAGTGGTTGAAGGGGCTCGCCTGGAAAGCGGGTAGGTCGTTAACCCGGCGCGAGGGTTCAAATCCCTCTTTCTCCGCTTTATAGTTTTTTGGCAACACTTTTCAGAAACATGCAAATTTGTTTGGGGATGTAGCTCAGCTGGGAGAGCACCTGCCTTGCACGCAGGGGGTCACGAGTTCGAATCTCGTCATCTCCACTGTTTACTTTTGTTATTAGGTTTTGTAGCGGTTTTGTATTTGTAGGTTTTGTATTTTTATTATTACGGCTTTGTTTTGCCGCAGATTTTGTTGATAGGGATTTTTGGGGGCTGGTCACAACTTGCAGTTGTTGCTCGCCGATGCGTCCGGGGGCTGGTAGCTCAGCTGGTTAGAGCACACGCCTGATAAGCGTGAGGTCGGTGGTTCGAGTCCACTTCAGCCCAGACAATGGCTTGCACATGGGGGTATAGCTCAGTTGGGAGAGCGCTTGACTGGCAGTCAAGAGGTCAGGAGTTCAAGTCTCCTTATCTCCAGCCTTTTTTGGCAACAGATTTGGTAATTTCGCAATATATTTACTGTTTTCGGGGTGTAGCGTAGCTTGGCTAGCGCGCCTGATTTGGGTTCAGGAGGTCGGAGGTTCGAATCCTCTCACCCCGGCTATTGAAGAGTATATTGGGGCTTTTTCTAATAATCCACAATATACTCTTGGTTCTATTTTGTGATATTCCCCAAACCCTAGTTCGAGTACCTGTAGCTCAGTTGGATAGAGCAACGGCCTTCTAAGCCGTGGGTCAGGGGTTCGAGTCCCTTCAGGTACATTTGTAGGGTGGGGGTTCTATAGAACTGTTGCGAAATTGGTTGCGAAATTGTTGTAATTGTTGTAAATGTATAAAGAATATGAAATCGAAATTTTGGTGGTGGCAGGGATTTTGCCTAAAAACGCTAATCATGGTGAGTGTAGTTCAGTGGTAGAGCGCCAGATTGTGGTTCTGGTTGTCGCGGGTTCAAATCCCGTCACTCACCCTTTCGCAAATATTTTTTGCTATTTGGGTCACTAGCTCAGTCGGCAGAGCATCAGACTTTTAATCTGGTTGTCCCGGGTTCGACCCCCGGGTGACTCATTATTATATTGGTTATATTTGTACTTTTTGCACTTTTTCGCAACACTTGTTTTGTTTCGCCCTTTATTAGGGGCATTTTTTATATTTTTTAAGCTACCGAGAAGTTACCGAATCAAGGAAGCAGTTCCGCTCGGTAATATTAAAAATTGTTCCTAAAGGAATTAGGAGTTTTATAATGAACATTTCAGAGCTTTTTGGGGAAGGGCTGTTTAACGATCAAGCAATGAAAACAGCCTTACCAAAAGACACATACAGAGTTTTAAAAAACACAATAAAAAAAGGTGAACCCCTAACGCCCGATGTGGCAAAAATTGTAGCAAACGCTATGAAAGTATGGGCGGTGGAAAAGGGAGTGACTCACTATACCCACTGGTTTCAGCCTATGACGGGAATAACGGCAGAAAAGCACGACAGCTTTGTTGTTCCTTCCGGAGAAGGGGCGATTATGGAGTTTAGCGGAACATCTTTGGTTCGCGGTGAACCAGACGCTTCCAGCTTCCCTTCCGGAGGAATACGTGAAACATTTGAAGCCCGCGGTTACACCGCATGGGATCCTACATCATACGCATTTATTAAAGATGGCATACTTTGCATTCCCAGTGTATTTTACTCCTATAGCGGAGAGGCTTTGGACAAAAAAACGCCTCTTTTGCGTTCTTTGGAAATTATAAACAAAGGGGCATTACGAATTTTGAGGCTCTTTGGCGATAATAGCACAGGTCGTGTTTTTAGCACAGTTGGAGTTGAGCAGGAATTTTTTTTGATTGACAAGTGGATATTTAACGAAAGGCCGGATTTGGTTTTTTGTGGCAGAACCCTTTTGGGTGCAAAACCCCCACGGGGGCAAGAAATGGAAGATCACTATTATGGCACGCTAAAGCCTCGTGTTTCCGCTTTTTTTAAAGAGTTAAACCGAGAGTTGTGGAGATTGGGAATATACGCAAAAACTCAACACAACGAGGTAGCCCCCTCTCAACACGAGCTTGCCTGTATTTTTGCAAACGGCAATATTTCCGCTGACCAAAACCAACTCGTTATGGAGTTGTTAAAATCTTTAGCAAAAAAACACGATATGGAATGCCTGCTTCACGAAAAACCTTTTGAAGGGGTAAACGGCAGCGGCAAGCACAACAATTGGTCTTTGGCTACAGACTTGGGAGAAAACCTACTGGAGCCGGGAAAAGAGCCGCACAAAAACTACAGATTCCTAGTGTTTTTGTCTTCTGTTATAAAAGCCTTAGATAAATACGGTTCGTTGTTGCGGGCAAGTATTGCCGATGCCGGTTGTGATTGTCGCCTTGGGGCAAACGAAGCCCCTCCTACTGTTGTTTCTGTATATCTTGGCAGTGAAATCGAAAACATTCTTAACGCCCTGGAAACTAAAACAGACTATATACCTCTCCAAAAAAAAGGTATAAACTTGGGCGTTACGTCCCTTGCGAGTTTCCCGAGTGATACTACCGATCGCAACCGAACATCACCGTTTGCGTTTACAGGCAACAAGTTCGAGTTCAGAATGCCCGGTTCTTCTGCTTCCGTATCCGAGCCAAATTTTATTTTGAACACAATGGTTGCAGAGGTTTTGCTTGAGTTTGCAGACCACTTGGAGCTAAAGGTAAAAATGGGCGAAGATTTGGAGATGGCAGTAAAAGAGCTAGTTTCTGATACTATGAAAAACCACAAACGCATAATATTTAACGGGGATGGCTATAGCCAACAATGGGTACAAGAAGCAGCCAAACGTGGTCTTCCCAACTTAGCCACAGCAGTAGATGCAATTCCACAGCTAATAACTCGAAAGAGTGTGGACTTGTTTGAAAGGCACGGTATACTAAGCCGTAATGAACTAGTGCCTCGTTGCGACATTATGCTTGAGGACTATGCAAAACAAATCAATATAGAAGCTCTAACAATGATAGGAATGATAGAAAGCCGTATTATCCCGGCAATATTTAAGTATGAAAATGAGCTAGTAACATTATCTCTTGGGAAAAAACAGCTTAATTTGCCGATTATATTAGAGGAGGATATTTTAAAGAAAATATCTGCTCTAACCGAATCTTTGCAAAAAGCACTAACCACATTAAAAAATCATACGGAAAAAATACATACCCAAGAAACTCCGATAAAAGCAGCGTCATACTGCAAAGATTATATATTAGACGATATGAATAACCTACGAGAAGTGGTTGACAAACTTGAGAAAGTTGTAGTAAACTGGCCGTTCCCATCCTATGCCGACATGCTATATAGCATTTAATAAAATATAGGAGGATTGTGAGGATTGTTATGATAGTTGTAAATTATGGTAAAGACTGGGTAAAAAGCACATATGAGACCCTGGAAGCATCGGATATTAAAGTATACTTAAAACCCGGAATGGCTGTGGCAATTAAGCCCAATTTGGTTTTGGCAAGCCCTCCCGAAAACGGTGCAACGACACACCCCGAGGTGTTGGAGGGTATTATTTGTTTTTTGAAAGATTTTGGTATTACCAAAATAAAGATAATGGAAAGCTCCGCTGTTGGAAACGATACAAAAAAAGCCTACAAAGTATGCGGTTATGAATACCTGACAAAAAAATACAATGTTCCCCTGGTGGATCTAAAAAACGCCCCGCACAAGACACTAAATCATAGCGGCCTCGATATACAAATTGCCGAAGCCGCTTTTGAAACAGACTTTTTTATTAACGTTCCTGTTCTAAAAGCTCATTGCCAAACCCGCTTTACCTGTTGCCTGAAAAATTTAAAAGGTTGCATACCGGAAAAAGAAATGCGGCGATTTCATGCCTTGGGCCTGCATAAGCCTATTGCCGCCTTAGCTTCGTTGTTGCCTGTTCACTATTGTGTTGTGGACGGAATTTGCGGAGATCTCTCTTTTGAAGAAGGTGGTAGCCCAGTAGAAGCAAACCGCATTATTGCAGGGCGTGATTCGCTCCTCATCGATTCTTTTTGTGCTGAACTTATCGGATACAAACCTCAAGATATAGGGTATTTGGTTCATGCACAAGAAAATGGGCTTGGGGAGTTTTTTTCTGCCAAAACAAAGGTGATGGAGCTTGGAGTCGATAACAAGCCTGCCATACAACAAAAAAGCAAAAGGTTGTCCGAGGATTATCGATCGAAAAATACCGGTATTGCTGAAGACAGAGCTTGTTCAGTATGTTACGCAGCTCTTATATTTGCACTACACAGAAACGGTTATAATCCAAGCAAAATCGAAAAAATTTGTATTGGTCAGGGTTTTAAAGGAAAGACAGACCAAAACACAAGCACATTGGGGATAGGGGATTGTGCAAGGGGGTTTGATAACCATGTAGGAGGTTGCCCACCAAAAGCTGTTGATATTATAACAATGATAAACACACTTCATTAAGGAGGTACAAATGAATACGTTCAAAGCAGGTTTTTCTGATTTTCTTGCGTCCGGTGCCGCAGTTTTGGCAGGGCTTTTTGTTGGATTGATAGTGCTTTTTTTTACAAATGCCAGCCAAGCCATTCCGGCTTTTTTAACCATACTCACATCCGGTTTTAGTAGCTTACGCAACTTTGGTGATGTACTTTACTTTGCAACACCGATTATAATGACAGGGCTTTCTGTTGGCTTTGCCTACAAAACCGGACTTTTCAACATTGGAGCCACAGGGCAATTCACCTTTGGAGCTTTTGCAGCGATTTATGTTGGGGTAGAATTTCAGTTTTTGCCCCCCGCTATCCGTATAATAACTGCTCTTGTTGCGGCAATGCTCTGTGGAGCTCTTTGGGCTGCGATACCCGGCCTTTTAAAAGCCTATCGCAATGTACATGAGGTTATTTCTTGCATTATGAGCAATTATATCGGCATGTTTCTTGTTAATTGGCTTATTTTAAACACAATATTTGACCCCTTCCGCGCCCAAACCGCAGTCGTTCCGGCATCTTCTAACATGCCCAGGTGGGGAATGAACTATATTTTTACGGACGGGATAATAGCTTCTTCGGTAAATAGTGGTATTATTGTAGCACTAGCCGCCGCTGTCATCATTCACATTGTCCTCAACAAAACTAAATTTGGTTTTGAGCTAAAGGCGGCAGGCTTTAACAAAGATGCTGCAAAATACGCCGGGATAGCCCAAAACCGCAATATTGTGCTAAGTATGATGATATCAGGAGCATTGGCGGGGCTTGGGGGAGCGTTACTATACCTTTCCGGAGCAGGTATTTCCATGAATGTAGCCAATGTTTTAGCCGCAGAGGGTTTTACGGGAATATCCGTTGCTTTTCTTGCACTAGGTAGCCCCATCGGGATAATATTTACCGGTATGCTAATTGCTTACCTTCACCTTGGGGGTTTTACTATGCAATTGTTTGGTTTTGTTCCGGAAATTATAGAAATTGTAATCTCTGTTATAATTTACTTTAGCGCCTTTTCTTTGCTGATGAAAATATATTTAACTCGTTTGGCGAAAAAGAGAGCTAAGGAAAAAGAGGAGGTCGTATGATATTTTTTATTATGCAACAAACGATGTTTTTTTTCATACCGTTGCTAATTGTAGCGTTGGGAGGGATGTTTTCTGAACGGAGCGGTATTGTTAATATTGCATTGGAAGGCATAATGGTTATGGGGGCATTCACATCTATTTTGTTTATTTCCACATTTCAGCATATGATGCCGGGTCAGACCACGTTGCTTTTGGGGCTGTTAATAGCGATGGCGACAGGTGTCTTTGTTGCCTGTTTCCACGCCTACGCATGTATTAATTTAAATGCCAATCAAACGATAAGCGGTATTGCCATTAACATTTTCGCTCCGGCTTTCGCTATTTACACTGCCCGTATTGTCGGACAAACTCAGCAGGTGTTTTTTGCACCTCAAATGTTTCTTATTAGCTCGGTACCCATTTTGGGGGAAATACCCATTATTGGACCTTCGTTTTTTCAGGGTGCTTATATCACCACATATATTGGGATAGGCGTTTTGGTAGTTAGCTGGTTTGTGCTTTACAAAACCAGGTTCGGTTTGCGGCTACGTTCTTGTGGTGAACATCCCCAGGCCGCCGATAGTGTTGGTATAAATGTGTATCGCATACGATGGGCTGCTGTCCTTATATCCGGAGCTTTAGCAGGAATGGGCGGACTGGTTCTTATTGTACCCACATCTATTGCATTTAATGCCACTGTTAGCGGTTATGGCTTTTTGGCAATCGCTGTCCTTATCTTTGGCCAATGGAAGCCTCTTAGAATAATTTTGGCAGCTTTCTTTTTTGGTTTAATGCAGGCTATTACCGCTAGCCACACTGTCATAGGCTTTTTGCGCGATATTGCGATCCCTGCCCACTTTTACCACATGACGCCCTATATAGCCACTTTGGTTTTGTTGGCTTTTACATCAAAAAGATCTGCGGCCCCGCGAGCATTAGGCCAGCCTTACGAGAAAGGATTGAGATAATATGAGAATGTACGACATTATAATGAAAAAAAGAGAAGGGAAGGAGCTAGAGGTAAATGAAATCGCCTTTTTTGTGAAGGGATACACATCCGGAGAAGTGCCGGACTATCAAGCCGCCGCTTTGCTTATGGCAATAATGTTTAATGGGATGACAAAAACCGAAACGGCAGCATTAACTTTGCAAATGGCTAAAAGCGGCGATATGCTGGATCTTAGCTCAATTGATGGTATAAAAGTTGACAAGCACTCTACCGGTGGTGTGGGGGACAAGGTGAGCCTTGTGGTGGGACCGATTGCGGCCGCAAACGGTGTTCCCGTGGCAAAAATGAGTGGCAGAGGTCTTGGCCACACGGGGGGAACAGTAGACAAAATGGAGTCTATACCCGGCTTTAATACAGAGCTTGCCACCAAGGATTTTATAGCCCAGGTACAAAAAAATGGTTTGGCTATAATCGGACAAACAGGCAATATTGCTCCTGCCGACAAAAAGCTATACGCCCTGCGAGATGTAACGGCTACGGTAGACAGTATACCCCTTATTGCCGCATCTATAATGAGTAAAAAACTGGCAAGCGGTGCAGATGCCTTTGTGTTGGATGTGAAGGTGGGGAGCGGTGCATTTGCTAAAACCCCCCAATGGGCAACGGAGCTTGCGGATGCAATGGTAGAGATTGCAACGGAAAACGGCAAAAAAGCCGTTGCACTCCTAACAAATATGGACAGACCACTGGGTCGCACCGCCGGCAACTGGCTAGAAATTGCAGAGGTAATAGAAACTTTGCAAGGAAAGGGTCCGGAGGATTTAACGTTTATTTGCGGTCAAGTTGCCGCAAATATGCTGTTTCTTGCAGACAAAGGCACACTGGAGCAATGTCAAAAAATGGTGGATACGGTTATACAGAATGGGAGAGCTTTTGAAAAATTTAAGGAAATGGTAGCTGCCCAAGGCGGGGATACTCATTTTATAGACAATCCCGAAAAATACCCAAAAGCCGCTTTTATAAAAGACTATACAGCAAAAGCTAGTGGTTACATAGAAAGTATGAATACAGAAAATGCAGGGATTGCAACCGTTATATTAGGTGCGGGCCGTGCAAAAAAAGAAGATATAATTGATCCAAAGGCAGGTATAGTATTCCACAAAAAAACCGGCGATAAAGTCGATGAGGGAGATAAAATTGCAACTCTTTATACTCAAAAAGAAGAGATGGCGAACGAAGCCGCCCTGCTATTGGATTCTTCAATCACAATAGGGAACAAAAAGCCCGAGAGCATAAAATTGATATATTAAGGCGACTTAAAATGGGCAACCTTAATGAAAAGTGATATAATCGACTATATATCGGTTGAATTCCTCTAAAAAAGCCACTATTTCGTTGAAGTAAGGAGTATCGTAACCGCCATAGTTATCAGACAAAATAACCAAAATAAAGGGGGAAGGTGCGTACACAATAGCCATTTTGTGCCATGCCCCCCCAAACAAAGGAAACCACCCGGTTTTGCTTGCCACAGGATAGTTGGATTCAAAGAAGGGATAATGATTGTTAAGCAAATGATCTAAAAATGTGCGACTGTAACGACCTCCTCTGTTTATATAATCATATTTGGCACGCATTAAAAGCCCCGCCTGGTTCGCAGTTGTACGAGAATATGTAATGTTGTGTATAAGGCTTGAATCGCCCCCCAAACCTTCAATAAAACGTGTAAAACCAGCCACACCATGGATAGAACGCAACATACGTAGAGCAACATTATCACTATGAAACAAGTTATAAGCTAAAAGTTGATGTTGGCTAAAATAATGCCCAAACTCAAAATTGTGGCGTATAATGCCACTACCTCCCGCATAATATTCTTCTAAAAAAGGATGTGCTGAACTTAGATCGGTAAGCCACACATCAGCTTTTTGGTAAATATATAATGCAAACGGGGCTTTTGTGAGGCTTGCAGCAAAATAAACCCTCTCTCCGTTGCGGGTAAATGTGAAGCCGATTTCCGGGTTATGATAATAAACTGCAATGCGAGAAGGGAAGCCCGAAAAAAACTGCTCCAAAACATATGTATGCGAATCAAAACGAGACTCAAAAGGTTCCTCATAAGCATCTTCTTTATAATCGGGTTCTTCATAAGCAGGCTCTTCAAAGATTTCTTCTGAAGCATTATATGAAACAGATGCCACAACTCTCTCAAAAATAAGTCCAACGTCGTCGTATGCCGGTTCTTCAAGGGTCGTAAGTTCGGCATCGTCGTATGTTGGCTCTTCAAGGGTCGTAAGTTCAACGTCGTCGTATGTCGGCTCTTCAAAGGTCGGGTGTTGATTCGTTGTTTCTCCAAGTCCAAGGGCATATACAAAAAATATAGTTGCGGCTACAAATGCTATACACAACAAAACTTTAAAATTTTTTGCAGAGGGCTTATTCATAGGACACCTATATTAGGGACAAGGGGCTAGCCCCTTGCAGGGCTAGAACCAAGATCCCGCGGTTTTATGTACAACCAAACAAATCAAAAAACTTTAGCCATTTCTATTGCTCGTTTGGTTGCTATTTCTTTTATTTGGTCCGCCAAATCCGGCTTTTGCCCGTGACCCTGTATAAACAACGTTTCTATTTCTCTTACACCAATCAGGTTCATAACTTCACGCAACACAGCATCGGCTTGGCTAATTGTCTTTATGTATCCACCGCTAGCGTGAATATGCACTACTTTGCGCCCGGCTTCTACCAACCCTCTCGGATAACCATCATCTGTGTACGTAAATGTCTTCCCGGACACACACAATGTATCCAAATAAGATTTAAACCTGGCAGGGAAGCAAGAATTCCACAAAGGAGTTATAAATAAATATTTGTCATGGTCTAAAAACTGTTGCAATAGTGCACCGGAGGCAATCAGAGCCTTTTGCACTTCCGGTGCAATGTCGTCAAAATTACCACCGGAAGAAAGATCAGCCATAGCACTCATCATACGACTATCCAACTCAGGCACATATATATCAAACAAGTTTACTTCTGTTACTTGGTGTGTAGGATGTGCGGCTTTGTAGCTTTCCACAAAAACCTTGCCTACGGCACGCCCAAAGGATAATTCACTAGCGTTTGCAGATACTGCTAATAGTTTTGTCAAAATAAATCCCCCCTTTTATACAATTTCATACAATTTCATATAATTTTATGTGAGTTTCTATAATTTTTATAGATCAATATTTTCTGTTCTGTTGTTTCTGTACTGTTGCATTAGATAATTTTGTTTGTGGCGTTGTACCCGCGGTATATAGTTTTGAGTTTCACGAAAAGGAGGAATACCCCCAAAACGATTCACATTGCCTGCCCCTGCATTGTATGCCGCAAGAGCCAACTCCAAATTGTTATCAAAACGGTCGAGCATTCGCCGCAGATAACGTGTGCCGCCGTGTACATTTTGCCAAATATCAAACGGGTCTGTAACACCCAGGCTTGCAGCAGTACCGGGCATTAACTGCATCAACCCCATCGCTCCGGCATGGCTAACAGCGTTTGGGTTATAACTGCTTTCTGTCATAATAACAGCCCTAATCAAGTTTGGGTCTATTGCATATTGGGCAGAAGCACTAGCAATGGCAGTAGCTATTTCCGGATCTAGCTCCGCAGGTGGGTTATCTGTAAAATTTTGCAATATTTGTGCAAAAGTAAAACCGCTAGTCAAACCGGCAACGGCAGTAGAGTTAGCCACGTAGTTGACATCTGCTCCGGGTGCTGTTACTGCCATATCCTGATTAACAATCCCGGGAGACCTACGAGCCGGCATATTAAGTCCATTTCTTATATCGTTCGTTATTTCATTAAACAAATTAAAGTTCATGCAATCATCTCCTTGTCTTTCCTAACGGTTTTAGCAGGGCTTTCCAATTCATATTTCAAATGCCCTTCAAATACCCTTTGACTATTTCCGAAAATATCGCTACAATATCCATATAGATTTTAGATAGATTTTAGAGTTAAGCTGATGTGCGACACTTATCGAAACATCTGCCAAACACCCTATCACATTCTAACACATTTTTTTGAAAAAGGAAAGCCTTATGAAAATTAATTTTTACAAACCATTAGAATACAGCAAAATAGTGAGTCTGCTGTCTGCAAAAGCTATTAGCTCTCTAGGCAAAGAGCTTGCCGCCTCTCTTGCCCCATCTATTGATAAAAAGGAGATAGAACAGCTCCAGATTCAGACTACAACAGCTGTAGACATGTTATTAAAAAAAGGTTCTCTGCCCCTGGGGGGAGCAAAAGACATTACTCAAGCCATAGGGAGAGCGGCTCTCGGTGGTATTCTAAACATTACCGAACTACTCCATGTTGGGGATTTTGCCTATGTTTGCCGCAGGATGCAGAATTACGCAAAACCCGAAAACAAAGATGATTCCTTTCCGGCATTAGAGCCTTTTTTTGCGGAGATAGGAGTACCGATAAAATTGGAAAAAGCTATAAATGCCGCTATTTTAAACGAAACAGAAATGCGAGATGATGCAAGCCCTGCTCTCAACGACATCCGCCGCTCCATAAAACAATCCAATGGCAAAATAAAAGAAATGTTGAACAACATAATACATTCTTCACAATACAAAAATATGTTGCAGGACGGAGTTGTAACAATGCGTAGCGGACGTTTTTGCGTGCCGATAAAACAAGAATACAAAGGATCTTTTCCCGGCATCGTACATGATCAAAGTTCCACAGGGGCTACGGTTTTTATAGAGCCAATGGGAGTTGTAACTTTAAACAACAAAATCAGGGAACTAGCATCTAAGGAAAAAGAGGAAATAGAAGCTATTCTAAAAAAACTCTCTCTTTTGGTGGAAGAGGAAGTGCCTTTATTGAAAAACAATCTTCACTTTATAACCGAGCTAGACGTTATCTTTGCGAAAGGGCAGTTATCTTTGGATATGAACGGAACCCAACCTACCTTCAATGAAAAGGGGATTATTAATATAGTGAAGGGTCGCCACCCTCTTATAAACAAAACCATCGTTGTGCCGCTAAATATTTACCTTGGGGACACTTTTTCCACTTTGCTGATAACGGGGCCAAACACCGGTGGCAAAACTGTTGCCCTAAAAACCCTGGGGTTGTTTACCCTAATGGGTCAAGCGGGGCTTCACGTGCCTGCTCAAAGCTGTGAGCTTGCAGTGTTTGAAAATGTTTTTGCAGATATTGGGGACGAGCAAAGCATTGAGCAGAGCCTTTCCACATTTTCTGCCCATATGACAAATATCGTGAAAATTTTAGAACATGCCACATCAAACTCTCTCGTGCTGTTAGATGAGCTGGGGGCAGGCACAGATCCAACAGAGGGAGCGGCTCTTGCCATATCCATCTTAGAATATCTGCATAAACAGGGGATACGAGCCGCTGTTACAACCCACTACAGCCAGCTAAAACTATACGCCCTTAACACTCCCGGTGTGGAAAATGCTTCTTGCGAGTTTGACATAAACACCCTCGCTCCAACTTATCGCTTGCTTATTGGTGTTCCCGGAAAAAGTAACGCCTTTGCAATCTCCAAAAAACTTGGGCTTTCCGATTATATTATAGATATGGCTAGGGGTTATATAAATAGCCAAGAGGAGAAGCTGGAGGATATAATAGCCGATTTGGAAACTAACAAAAAGACAGCATTGATGGAAGAGGAAAGAGCTCATAGGTACATGAATGAAGCTAACCGCCTTAAACAGCAGCTAAATGAACAACGACAAAAATTTGAACAGCAAAAAGAGAAACTTTTGAAAAAGGCGAAGGAGCAGGCTCAAGAAACATTGAGGGCGGCAGAAGAAACAGCGAATTCCATAATAAAAGAGATGATAGCAAAAAGCAAAGAAGCTAACTTGCACGAAATGGATGCATTGCGGAAATCTATTACAAGCAAAATAGAGGAAATAACACCGAAGCCTGTTTACAAGCCAATCAAAAAGTTGGTGTTGGGGGATCGGGTTTATATTCACACGCTAAACCAAAGTGGTGTTGTAAGTGCTTTGCCCGATACAAACGCAGATGTGTTGGTAAAAGTGGGCATAATGAAGGTAAAAGTACCAATAACCAACCTTTCCTTGGATACAGAAAAAGAGGAGATAACCCTAAGCCCTACGGTACGCTCATCTATAAAAGCCCAAAAATCTAAAACGATAAGCACAAGCCTGGATATTAGGGGCAAAATGGTGGATGAGGGGTTGGAGCTAACTGCCGGGTATTTGGACGACGCATATTTAACAGGGTTAAAGCAAGTAACGATAATACATGGGAAGGGATCAGGGGTGCTGCGTAGTGCAATACAAAAATACCTCGCAAAAAACCCTCATGTACAGAGCTACAGAGCAGGAGAGTTTGGAGAAGGCGACAGCGGAGTTACAGTGGTGGAGGTTAAGTGAGAAAGTGTGACAGCTCTGTATTTGACTGTCCTTATATTTTTTTTGACGCTGCTGATTTTTTGATTTCCTTTGATTTCCATGATTTTACTACATAGCAAACGTCTTTTCAATCCACGACTGCTATCGGTCAGAACGCCTCACGCCCTCTACACTCGTGGTTTCAAAGTGCGTTTGCTATAGCTTGAATATTTTCTTAAATTTTGATATAGTATAGTTTAAGAATTTTTTCATTACAACAAAAAAAATTAAAAAGTACAAATGAGGTGAAGTTATATGATAACTGTACGTGTTCCCGCCACAACCGCAAACCTAGGGGCTGGTTTTGACAGCCTTGGCATGGCACTTAGTCTATATAATAGAGTTAGTGCTCAGTTTTCTCCTGCACTCTATATAGAAATACAAAACAACAGTGCTAACATGCCAACAAATACTGAAAATTTGATATACAAGTCCATGGTTCATTTTTACAGAGAATTTGGTAAGCATATGCCCGCTGTAAGCATTGTGCAAAAGGACGAGATACCAATTTCCAGTGGACTCGGCAGCAGTGCCGCATGTATTGTGGCAGGTATTATGCTTGCCAACAAACTTTCCGGAAAAAATCTACCAATAGATGCTCTTTTGCAAATAGCGGAGCGGTTAGATGGGCAGCCGGATAATGTAGCCCCCGCTCTTTTGGGTGGCATAGTTTCCAGTGCAAGAAGAGCCAGAAAACCCCTTGTTTTTTCAAAAATCCCTGTTTCTTCTGAAATAACGTTTGTGATAATCACCCCTGAATTGCCTCCGAAAACAGAAGAAGCAGCTAAAGTAGCAACTAAGGTGTTACCGTTGGCTCAACGCAAAAAAGAGCCGGAATTGCCCCCCAAAACAGAGGGAGCTAAGGTGGCACTACCGGCTCAGTACAAAAAAGAAGATGTGTTGCACAACATATCCCGTTCTGCTCTATTTATAGCCTCTATGGTAAATGGCGAATGGGACAATTTAGCGACCGCTGTTCAAGACAAAATACATCAACCCTATCGAGAAAAGCAATTCCCACACATGCAGCAGCTTTTTGTTACAGCTTATTACCACGGTGCAAAAGCTGTGTTTTTGAGTGGCGATGGCCCTTCTGCCATAGCTATTGTAAAAAAAGAAAATAGCCCTAATTTTGAAGAAGCTCTTATGAAATCTATAAAGAAATTAGGTAAATGGTCATTAACAACCATAGATGCAGACAACGAAGGAGCAACCTACGAAGAAACCGAAACACCTCAACCACAGGAACAATAATCAAAAACAATAATGGGCCTGCCGGCTCATTCTATAGCACTTTTTATTAATATTGTCCCATTTTAAAAATGGTGAAAGTGCTGAATTAAGGATAAGGAAAGCAAATTAACTTTTCTGAATTTAAAAAAGTTAGTGAAAAGTTAATTTGCTATTGCAAATTAACTTTTCTGACTTTTAAGGGGTAGCGAAAAGTTAATTTGCTATAATTTGCTATATTGGGAGGAACAAATGATTGAAAAAAGAACTGTGCTTACCTATGAAGGTCTAAAAAATCTGGAGCAGGAGCTACAGCACCTGAAGATTGTGCGCCGAAAAGAGGTAGCAGAAAAAATAAAGGAAGCTCGCGGACAAGGAGATTTATCCGAAAATGCTGAGTACGATTCCGCTAAAGAAGAGCAAGCCGAGATAGAATCTCGTATTTTGTCTGTGGAAAAAATGTTGCGCAACGCTGAAATTATAGATGAAGATGGAATATCTACAGATACTATCACCATTGGCTCTGTTGTCCGCTTATTGGATGTAGAGTTTAGTGAGGAGTTGGAATATAAAATAGTGGGTTCTGCAGAAGCAGCTCCGGACAAAGGTTTTATATCTAACGAAAGCCCACTGGGATTGGCACTAATGAACCGCTCAGCAGAAGAAATTGTAGAGGTGAGTGCCCCTGACGGGTTAATAGAATACAAAGTTTTAGAGATAGTCGGTAAGTAAAGGCAACTCAAGGGAGAAAAGATGGAAAATAATACAGAAATTTTTACAGAAGACAGTAATCAAGATAGTAGCCAGGATAGCAATCGGCTAAAGGAGATAAGGCGGCAAAAACTTGCCGCACTGCAACAAGCGGGTAAAGACCCCTTCAATATAGTCAAATACGATATAGACACAAAATCTACAGATATACTGCAAAACTATGAAGCCTATGAAGGGAAAAGGGTTAGCATTGCCGGTCGATTAATGTCTCGTAGACTGATGGGGAAAGCCAGCTTTTGTGATATTTTGGACAGCCATGGGCGTATACAAATTTATTTAAAGCAAGACCATATGGGAGAGGCCTACGAAGAGTTCAAAAAAACGGACATTGGCGATATATTTGGGATCGTAGGCACGGTTTTTAAAACAAAAAAAGAAGAAATTTCAATTAATGTGCAGGAAATATCTCTCCTTTCCAAAAGTTTAGAAATTTTACCGGAAAAATTTCATGGGCTGACAAACATAGACCTACGCTATCGCCAACGCTACGTTGATCTAATCGTAAATACAAGCGTTCGCAAAACATTTGCAAATCGTAGCAAAATTTTAAAGTCTATAAGAAATTATTTAGACAATCAGGGTTATATCGAAGTGGAAACTCCCGTGCTTCAGACAGTGTATGGTGGTGCAAACGCCGTTCCTTTCACAACTCACCACAAAGCTCTGGATTTGGAGCTTTATTTGCGCATTTCTTTGGAAACCTACCTTAAACGGCTCATAGTGGGTGGTTTTGACAAAGTTTACGAAATAGGCAGAGTTTTTCGCAATGAGGGGATAAGCACCCGCCACAACCCGGAATTTACAATGCTTGAGCTATATTGTGCCTACATTGACTATCACGCAATTATGGAGCTAACAGAGCAATTGGTCCGCACAGCAGCGTATGACGTGTTGGGTACATACAAAATCAGCTACGAAGGTCATGAGATGGATTTAGAAAAGCCCTTCGCCCGTATAAGTATGATAGATGCAGTTAAAGAACACACCAATATCGACTTTTCTGAAATAAAAACATCGGAGCAAGCAAGAGCTGCTGCAAAGGAAAGCGGTGTAGAAGTAGAACCTCACCATAAAATAGGGGATATACTAAACAGCCTTTTTGAAGAAAAAGTTGAAAAAAATCTTATACAACCAACTTTTATTATAGATTACCCCATAGAAATTTCTCCCTTAGCAAAACGCAAACCAAACAATCCGTCTCTAACGGAGCGATTTGAGCTATTTATCGTGGGAAGGGAATACGCAAATGCTTTTAGCGAGCTAAACGATCCGATAGACCAACGCCAACGGTTTGAAGCCCAAGAGGATTTAAAGGCGAAGGGTAACAATGAAGCCATGCCCCTGGACGAGGATTTTATAACCGCTCTTTCTTATGGTATGCCCCCAACGGGAGGGTTAGGCATTGGCATAGATAGGCTCGTTATGCTCATAACCGGTTGCTCCTCCATAAGAGATGTTATATTTTTCCCAACAATGAAACCACTCTAAGCTGCACAGCATATTGTAGCATATTACAGTATATAGCTATTCCACTTAATTTTGCCTTCTTCCCAAAATGAAATTGAGTGGAATAGCTTCCTGAATTCGGCGGTTTTAGCCTAATTTTGCAATATAGTCAGTTTAAAATGGAACTGCTATATATCTCCATCAATTGGCAGGGCAAACGGATTTATTTTCCGAAAATAAATCCGTCATAAAGTGTGCTGATTAATGCAAAAATATGTTGTTTGCATTAAGAATAATTTAATCGAGATTAGTATATTTCTTGTTTTGTACTTTTTTTCAGTTTTTCAACACGACCCTATATTGCCGATGTTATAAAAGTCAATTAAACGTCGCAAAGTTTTATCATCAAATCTGTTTCATCTTTTTTTACGATCTCTTTCAAAGAAACAACCTCTGCTTTTGTAATGCCGCTATAAAAGTGAACTTCTATAATATCACCTATCTTAACTTCATAAGATGCTTTGGCTGTTTTGCCATTTACAATTACCCTGCCGGCGGCACAAGCCTGTGCTGCCAAAGTGCGCCGCTTTATAAGGCGAGATAATTTCAAAAATTTGTCCAACCTCATTACGACCCCATTTTTAATATTGGAAATATCCAAAAATTCAGCAAACCTACTTTCAAGAGTATCTGCCAACAAATAATACCTATCAAAGATCAACGCACAACACACATGCAAAATGCAAATACATGTTTTTTGCAAGTTGCATGCCTTATTTGTTTACAGAATCTTTTAATATCTTACCCGCTTTAAATCTAACCGCCTTAGATGCTGGTATAATCATTGTTTCGCTTGTGCGAGGGTTGCGTCCTTCCCTCTCCTTCCTGTCTACCACTTCCATTGACATAAAACCTACCAGTTGTATTTTACCACCTTCAGAAAGTTCTTTTATTACCACTTCTTCAAAGGCTTTCAAAAATTTTTCAGAGTCCTTTTTGCTGAGTTCGGCTGTAGAAGCCAGTGCAGATACTAGTTCCGCTTTGTTCATTTGACGATTCCTCCTAATTAAAATAAAAATAAGTTATTTCTTTTTGGGCTTTCAATACACTTTTTAAGACAATTAACCCTCTACAACACTGTTTATACACTTTTTTTGAAATTTTGTCAAGAAAAATGTTTTTTGTTTTTCTCTTCATAGCTTTTTTGAATCCAAAAAAGCCAAAAAAAAGCTAATTTAGTTTCCTCCGCTATAGCGGATAAGATACTATTTATAGTATTCAAATTGCAGATCATATATACTGACTGTATCTCCCTCTTGTATGCCAGCCTGTTCAAGAGCTGCTATTATTCCTCTTTCTCGCAGATATTTTTGAAAAAAGGCGAATCCTCTTTCTGTTTCCAAACTGGTATAACCAAGCATTCTGGCAATTCCCTCACCCTTCACGGAAAACACATCATCTTTTTCCTTTTCAACAACAAATTTTTCATGAATCTCATCCGGAGCGATATATTCCTCATATTCTTCTTCAAAAATAATATCGTGCCGATGATGAGCAAGCAATTCTGCGGTTTTTTCCAGTAAAGTATCTATGCCTGTATTTGTTGCAGCAGATATAGGTACTATTTCTATTCCCTCGTTTATCTTTTGCAGCTGGATTTTAAACTGCTCTAACCGCTCCTGCGCTCCGGTAATATCCATTTTGTTTGCGGCAATTATTTTTGGACGCTCTCCCAGTTTTTTGTTGTAGGTGTTCAACTCATTTGTAATTTTTTGCAGTGCTTCCAATGGGGTTTCCGTTTCATCGCCCATATCAAGCACATGTATCAAAATTTTTGTGCGTTCAATATGACGCAAAAAGTCGAACCCCAACCCAATCCCTTGGCTCGCTCCTTCCACAATCCCCGGTATATCTGCCAGCACAAAATCTGTGCCGCGGCGGTTACGTACCACTCCCAAGTTTGGGGTGAGGGTAGTGAAATGGTAATTGGCTATTTTTGGGTTAGCGTTTGTTGCCATCGCAAGCAGAGTAGACTTGCCCACATTTGGTAGCCCAATAATACCCACATCGGCAATAAGTTTGAGTTCCAACACAACGTCGTATTCTTTTGCTTTACGACCGGGTTCAGCGTAGCGTGGGGCCTGCATCGCAGGCGTAGCAAAATGTTGGTTTCCTCTTCCGCCCTTACCGCCTTTTATTATTAGCTTTTTTTCCTCATCTTTTGCCAAATCCGCCATTATTTTCCCCGTACTGCTCTCTCGTATAATCGTACCCATCGGTACATATACAACAAGGTCTTGAGCGGATTTTCCGGAAGAATTTTTGTTGCGGCCATCTTCCCCGTTTTCTGCTTTAAAATGGCGTTTGTAACGAAAGTCCATTAGGGTATTCATATCTTTTGTGGCACAGAAAACGACGGCACCGCCTCTTCCGCCGTCGCCGCCGTCGGGGCCGCCGTTGGGGGTGTGTCTGTCCCTTAAAAAGGAAACACAACCGTTACCCCCATGACCGCCGGATATTTTTATTGTTACCTTGTCTACAAACATTAAACTCCCTCGATTTAAAGGAACTTATAAAAGCCTCATCGGTTTTTCAAAAACTACATTTCAGAGATTACTTTACGTAGTCAAAGTAATCGGATATACAGAAACCTGTTTTTTATCTCTGCCTTTTCTTTCGTATCTGACACGACCGTCTGCAAGGGCAAAAAGAGAGTCATTGTTGGCTCTGCCAACATTTTGCCCGGGGTGTATTTTTGTGCCACGCTGTGTGTACAAGATATTACCAGCTAAAACATACTGACCATCTGCACGTTTCGCCCCAAGGCGTTTAGACATGGACTCTCTACCATTTTTTGTGGAGCCAACACCTTTTTTGTGAGCAAAAAGCGATAAATTTATCTTAATCATAGTCTTCACGATTCCTCCTTTTATTGTGTTTTATTGTGTTTTACAGTTAACTTAATATCCATAGGATAACTTTCCTCAATCCCCACAAGCCCCAACAAAAGGCTATTTAACAAAAGTGCCGCTTCTTTGTCAACAGTGTCAGACTTGCACTCAAACGTTAAAAAACCGCCATTATCTATGCTGTGGGTAAAGACTTGTTGTGTGAATTTGTCTACGCTATTTATTGTATTTAACGACAACAAAGAAACAGCGGCACATACTATTGGATCCCCATGTTCCTTTATTTTAAATGCGTACACATCGTTGTTTCGGTTTTTGTAAACCTTTGCCCGTATCATTATCTGTTTATACCGTCTATCTTTAGCTGGGTATAGGGCTGTCTGTGTCCCTTTTTCTTGTGGTAGCCCTTTTTGGCTTTAAATTTGTACACTATTACTTTTTTTGCTTTCTCTTGAGCCATAACGGTAGCATCTACCGTTGCACCGCCCACCGTTGGGGTGCCTACAACAAAATCCCCATCGTTGCTTATTGCAATAACATTGTCAAAGACATAAGATGTACCCGGCTCTACATCTAGCTTTTCAATTTTAATAATATCGCCGACTTGCACCTTATACTGCTTGCCTCCGGTTTGGATAATTGCATACATTGTTAAATCTCCTTTATTTGTTATTTACGGAACACGCCAAAGTGGGTGCTGAGACTTTTTAAAAAAACACCTAAATAACACCTAAAAAGTCTCTTAGGCTTAATTACCCACCATGTGCGGTAATGTGCAACATCAAGAATATCACAAAAAGACATTTATGTCAAACTTTTCAAAAATAGTTTTCAGCAGAAACGTATAACTTGACAAATAGAGCATTGAGGTGGTACATTATAGGAGAAAAGTTGTAAGTTACAGCAAATACAGCAAACGCCAATTTAAAACGGGACCGCTATAAACATGGAGGATAACCAAATGAATCAAAATAAAGCTATTAGTGAAGCGATGGAAATAAAATTGGACAATATTTTACCAAAATACCCGGAGTTTGTGGAGGGAATACGACGAGCCCCGAGCCGTGGTTTTAGACTCACAAAAACCCAAACAGAAACTGCTCTAAAAAACGCACTGCGCTATATCCCGGAAGAGTTGCACAAGGATTTAGCAGAGGAGTTTTTGGACGAGCTTGTTACGTATGGACGCATATATGCTTACCGATACAGACCACAGGGTCGGCTCTATGGCAAACCTATAAATGAATACAAGGGCAACTGTATAGAGGGCAAGGCTTTTCAGGTAATGATAGATAACAACTTGGACTTTGAAACGGCGCTGTACCCTTATGAGCTTGTAACGTATGGTGAAACGGGCAGTGTTTTTGCTAACTGGATGCAATATCGGCTGGTCATAAAATATCTGGAAACAATGACTAGAGAGCAAACTCTTGTCATTGCTAGCGGTCACCCCGTTGGGCTGTTTCCATCCAAACCACAAGCTCCAAGGGTTATTATAACAAATGCCCTTATGGTGGGCATGTTTGACAACATACACGACTGGGAGGTAGCCCAGCAGATGGGAGTTAGCAACTATGGGCAGATGACTGCCGGGGGATGGATGTATATTGGTCCACAGGGGATTGTACACGGCACATTTAACACTTTGCTAAACGCCGGAAGGCTAAAGTTGGGGCTTGCTCAAAATGAGGATTTGCGAGGGAAGCTGTTCGTTACAAGCGGGTTAGGTGGTATGAGCGGTGCGCAGCCAAAAGCTATAGAAATAGCGAACGGTGTTGGAATAATAGCCGAGGTGGACGAATCCCGTATTAAAACCAGGCACGAGCAGGGTTGGGTTAGTATAATGTCTGCCGACCTTGCAGAGGTATTTAAAACCGCTGCCGAGTATTTGTCCGAGAAAAAGACTATATCCATTGGCTACCACGGCAATATTGTGGATTTATTACAATATGCAGTAGACAACAATATTCATATAGATTTGCTTAGTGACCAAACAAGTTGCCACAACGCATACGACGGTGGCTACTGCCCTCAAATCCCCTTTGAAGAGCGAACAAAGATGCTCGCAGAAGATAGGGACAAGTTTGTTTCCTTGGTCAACGAAACGTTGGTCAAACATTATAAGCTCATAGGGGAGCTTTCCAAAAGGGGTACGTACTTTTTTGACTATGGCAACTCTTTTTTGAAGGCTGTGTATGACGCAGGAGTTACAGAAGTTTCTAAAAATGGTATAGACGAAAAAGATGGCTTTGTGTATCCAAGTTATGTAGAGGACATTTTAGGACCGGAGCTGTTTGATTATGGTTACGGTCCATTTAGATGGGTTTGTTTGTCCGGGGATCCACAGGATTTGCAAAAAACGGACAAAGCGGCAATGGAGTGCATAGACAAAGACAGAAGAGGGCAGGATTATGACAACTATGTATGGGTTCGTGATGCACAAAAAAATAATATGGTGGTAGGTACACAGGCTCGTATACTTTACCAGGATGCAGAGGGCAGAACGAAGATAGCTCTAAAGTTTAACGAGATGGTAAAAAACGGAGAGATAGGGCCGATAATGTTGGGTCGAGACCATCACGATGTTAGCGGCACAGATTCTCCCTTTAGGGAAACAAGCAATATACACGATGGGAGCAATATAATGGCAGATATGGCTACCCATTGCTTTGCAGGCAATGCCGCCAGAGGAATGAGCCTCATCGCCCTTCACAACGGGGGCGGAGTTGGTATAGGCAAGGCAATTAACGGCGGGTTTGGTATGGTGCTGGACGGTAGCGACAACGCAGCAAAAACAATAGAGTCCGCAATGATGTGGGATGTTATGGGTGGAGTCGCCAGACGCTCGTGGGCAAGAAACCCAAACAGCATAACAACATCTATAGAGTATAACAAAAAAGGGCAGGGGCATATTACACTCCCATATATCCCGCAAAATGAGGTTATCGAAAAAGCCATAGCCAAAAAGTTTTAAACCTTTAAACTATGTAACCAAAATTTCGCATTAAAGTAACAGGAAATTAATTGACACAAAAAGAATACGTGTAGTATAATGGCAATATATAACTATTAACAGTGGGCAATGTCATTTCTTGCTTACACCCAATGCAGTATTATTATAGGAGGTTTTTAAATGTCTAAAATGAAGAAAAAAATTGCAAAACTTGCAATAGTTGCACTCTTGTTAACTATTGCGACAAGTGTATATGCAAACGATGACTATCAAGCTGACTTCGAGTTTGATTTTCAAGCACCACCAAGCAACTTTTTGTCTGTATCCGGTGAAATAGTGGAAGTGGATGGCGACATACTAACAATAGAAGGGGAGCAGGGTGTGGCACGTTTAAACATCAGCGATTCCGTTTTTGTTGGTTTTGAGCTTTTACAAGAAACTACTATTGGGCAGGCAGTAACAGGCTACTTTTTTGCATGGGGTGCTATGCCACTCATTTACCCGCCACTATACACCATAGTTGTTTTGGTTAATCCCGAAACCGAACACCACAGCACAAAAGTTGACCTATTCATAGACATAGACGGTAGGCTAACAAGTGTGGACAACCAGTTAGTTATCAACACGGAAGACTCCATAATAGTTGACTATGATTTTGAACCTTTTGAAGGAGATCTTGCCGGACGCAACCTGGTTGTAATGTACAGTGTAGCCACACGCAGTATACCTGCTATAACAAACCCGGATTTGGTTATGGTATTACCTGTAGTGGGAATAACGCCGGAGGTAACTCCTGACATAACCCCAATGCTACCCGACCCCGACCAACTAGAAGGGCTTATGCCAACATTACCTGTTTTGAACTATGAACCGGACTGGGCCAACTACCCCATTATTATAGAAGGGGTTGGGCTGTACCAAGTGGACTTTCACATGACAGAAACCGAGGTTTTTGTACCATTACGCAGAGTCGTGGAAACCATGGGAGCAATAGTAATTTGGAATCCGGACACCGGTCAGATAAATGTAAATAACATAACTATCACTATAAACTCCAATGAATTTATTTTAGATGATCAAACTGTTACCCTGCTTTCTCCGGCAATCTTGATAGGGCATACAACATATGTTCCCATCAGTTTCTTTAGAGAGCTAATGGGTTTCAACAACGCCTACTTTGAAGGCGGTCATGTTCAAATAAACAACTTTGAGCTAATGCAATAACAAATATATGCATAGAGTCGATTAGCTAAGTTAATCGACTCTACTCCCAATTTTCTTGCACAAGCCTTTTCTCTAACTGATTTAACCGCAAATTACATTCTCTGTAATTTGGCATTATATTTTCTACAATATCCCAAAACATGCGTGAATGATTCAATTCCAGCAAATGTGCCAGTTCATGTACAATCACATAATCTATCACATCATCATCCGCCATAATGAGCCGCCAAGAAAAATTAATATTTTTTTTGTGTGAGCAACTTCCCCAACGAGTTTTTGCGTTGTTTATTTTTACCTTGGCGGGGGTAACTCCCATTAGCTCCGCATACACCGCTGTTCTATCTATAATATGGATTCTAGCAAGATGCCGATACGTGGCTACACATATAGCCTTTATTGTGTCTGACTCAAGATTTGGAGGCAAATAAAAGCACCTACCTTCAAATTCCGGTTGTGTTACATCTTTTGCCACAATAGAGTACGCTACCCCACGGTACATAATTGTATCGCCGTAGTTTAGAGCAAAGGTTCTCTTTTTTTCTATCCGTTTTTGCAGTTCGTTAAGTTTGCTGTTTATCCATTCCTCTTTAGACATAACAAACTCGTCAACTTTTGCACGGGGGTATTTTAGCGGCACTCTAACCTCTACCCCTTCGGGTTTTATATGCAGGCTCGCAGTTTTGCGCCTGGAACGTATTAAAGTATATTCAATCATAATGCGTAATGTTCCTTATTATGTTCTCGCAAATCTCTTAACAAAAATACAAACAATGGAACAAAAATTAAGCTAAGAACCCCCATCACAACTACAGTCATTATTGGAGAGGGTTGCTGATAGTATGGAATCTGCTCCGCCTCTTCCAATAGCTCTTGCGGTATGCTAAATATGAGAATTGTGTTAAACCCATTAATAACAAAATGAGCGATGATCGGGGCTAAAATAGAGCCGGTATAGTACAAAAAGTAGGAAAAAAGCACACCAAGGGCAAACGCATAAAAGAACTGCTGTAAATTCATGTGTATAATACCAAAAAACAAGCCGTTCAAGAGAGCCGCTTTTTTTATGGGCAAATGTGCAAATTCTTTGTAAACTGCACCCCTAAACATAAGCTCTTCAAATAGGGAAGGGGCGACCCCTATTGCTAAAAGAGCCAACCATAAGGGATAGTTTGCAGTAACATGTGTCAATACCTCGGCAACATAGTTTGTTACAAACAAAGACGTTACAGCAGACAAAAAGCCAGCCATGGGCAATGTAGTGAAGGTAATACCCACAATCAAGCAGAGGTTTTTTAAACCAAGAGGACGCAAAGGCAAAACGTCTGTCACTCTTTGTTTGGTTAACACCAAATATGCAACAAATGGCACAAAAAACATAATTACCTGAAAAATAATAGTAAGGTGTGCAAAGCCGGGGCCAATATTTAGCAAATTAATTAAAGCACCGGCGAAAACGGTTACCACAACAATATAAATTATTAAAAAAAATACCAGCTTATAGCCACGCGGAATTTTGCTCATAAAGATTGCACCTTCTTTCAATTCAAAACAGTCTTGTATCTCACATCTATAGCCCTGTAAAGCACAACTGGTTCAACCTCTACAGCAAACCTGCCAATGCTTGCCTCGGTAGTTACTGTTATATGCAACAGTTGAGTGTTTGTGTCGTGGATAATCTCTACATCTGCTATATAGCGGGCTACTTCTTGAGTGCCTAGACCGACACCCTGCCCCCCAAACATTAGCCTATTGTTTGGGGGGGTAACAGGGCGAAAGTTTATAACCCGCTGGTGGGCTTGCGGTGTGTTGCGGTTAATAAACATATCTATTCGTTGCAGTGTGCCGTTATTTTCCGTTTGCAAATCTATTGACTGAGCCTCACTAATATGGGTTGTCAAAAACTCCATCGATATTGTAGCGTGGTGAAAAAGTTCTTGCCGCACTGTAGCACGTGCATTTGCTGTAGCCACATATGTGCTAAGGTTAATTGCCCCAAGGAGCAAAATCGTTGTAACAGCCATTGCTATAGTCAACTCCAAAAGGGTAAAGCCTTTTGTGCGATTATTTTTTCTCATAGCATCCCCGTTAGTTCGAAAGTAGGTAACATTATTGCAAGCATTATAAACAACAATATCAACCCCATCACTATTGTTAAGACAGGTTCTATAAGCCGTTTAAGTCTGGTAAATGCAATGTTCTGTTCTTTTTCAAAAAAAAGGGAACATTTTTCCAACGTTTCGGGTAATTTCCCGGTGTTTTCTCCTAGCTCTACCATGCTTTTCAAAAGAGGAGGAAAGTTGTACCTAAGAGCAGTACCGAGTCTCTCTCCTTCTTCTACATCTTTACGCATGTTTTGTATAATGTTTTTGTAATGCTGATTTTTCAACAACCCCTCACAAGCACCAATGGCTTTGACCATAACCACTCCCGTTTCCAACATTACAGCTAGTGCAGAAGAAAAGCGAGCAGCACTTACAAGGGTAAAATATTTTTTTATGAAAGGAATATGGAAAACCATCTTATCAAATTTCCGAAATTTCGCCAAAATTATTGTAAGCAAAACGGGTATTAACAGCAAAAATACCCTGCCGTTTACAAAAAAATTGCTAACTGCAATGAGCCCGGTTGTAGCAGAAGGTAAATCCATATTTTGTGCCGCAAACATTTGTATAAAGTTAGGCACTAAATATGTCATTGTAATACCAATTACAAAAACCATTGCAATAAAGGTAATGATAGGATAAAAAAGTATGTTAGCAATTTCCTGTTGAGAGGCAGCCTGTTTTTCATAATGCTTTTCCATTTTCAGTAAAATATCTCCGAGTTTTCCCGTTTCCTCTCCAATTTTTATCATATTGCACAACAACGGAGGAAAGGAGCAAGCCTCTACAGCGGCAGATATGTTTTCACCGTTAATTAATCTAGTACGAATATTTTCTAGCTCCTTTGCCAAGACTTTATTTGGGGCGGTGGTCAAGTTTAAATTGGTTAAGCTAACACCTGCGTTTATAAAAAAATACATGTGTCTGCAAAAAAAAGCTATATCTTGGCTAGAAAGCACTTGTGATTTAGAAAATACGATTTTGGTAAATAAGACTTTTGTAAAAATATTTTGGGTTTTTACACTAATCACATGGTATCCCATTTCTTTTAGGGCTACTGTGGCTTCGGCTTGTGTGCTGGCAAAAACACTGCCTTTCATTATCGAATTTTCTTTTGTAGCTACTATATATTTAAATTTCATAAAATTAAACTGTACACTTCCTCTAAAGATGTTTCTCCTGCCAATAAGTGTTCCATTGCTCTTTTAGCAAGAGTTTTAGGTGTTTCCCAACTGCCGGTTATTATATCTTTTTTAAGTTTGTCGCTCATTGTTACGATTTCATAAATGGCAAAGCGGTCAACAAATCCTGTGCCAAAACATTTTGGGCAACCCACTCTTTTGTATAAATTTTGTGGGCTGTAGCCCCTCTCTATGAGCCAAAGAGGCATGGGCTCCGGGGTTTTGCAGTGGGGACACAAACGCCGCAGCAACCTTTGGGAAATTATACCCCTTATTGCCTCTGTAAGGAGGTGTTTTTCTATACCCATATCTGTTAGGCGGGCAATTGTGCTTAGAGCATTGTTTGTGTGCAAAGTGCTAAGAACCAGGTGTCCCGTTATTGCGGCTCTTATCACAATTGCCGCGGTTTCTGTGTCTCGTATTTCCCCTATCATAATAATATCGGGATCTTGACGCAAAATATGGCGTAGCACAACAGAAAAATCAAGCCCTATTTTGGGGTTAATGGTAACATGGTTGATACCCTCCATAACATTCTCTACGGGATCCTCCACTGTTGTGATATTTATATCTTCTTTGTTAAGGTAAGTTAAAAAACTGGCAAGAGTTGTGGTTTTGCCACTTCCGGTGGGACCGGTAACGAGTATGGCACCGTTGGGATTTCTTAACATATCCTTTATTATTTGAGCATCTTCAACAAAAAAACCGAGGGTGCCTGCGTCTAACCCAAAGTTTAAGTTATGTTTATATATAAGGCGTAAAGCCACTTTTTCTCCAAAAATAGTAGGCAAAATACTAAGGCGAAAATCTACATCTTTGTGGCTGTCCATTTTAAAGCTACCATCTTTAGGAAAACGGCTTTCAGCAATATCCAAATTCGCCATAATTTTAAGGCGTGACAAAACATTGGTGAAAATATCACCAATAACGAGTGGTTGTCTTTTAAGGATTCCATTCACACGAAAACGCACAATAACACCGCTTTCGTTCGGTTCTATATGTATATCGCTGGCTTTTTGCAAAATAGCAGAATTAATAACACTCTCCACAATATCGGTAGCAGTATTTGACCCGGTGGTCGTTATGTTGCGGCTATAGTGTCTATCTATAAATGACAATATTTGAGAGGGTTGTGCAAAAAACACAACAGTGCTTTTGCCGCAAATAAGAGAAATATCTTGTATTATCTGGTTGTTAAGAGGGTTAGCCATTGCTAAACCAATCTTGTTATCAGTACAAGGGAAAGCGAAAGCCCTGTGTTTTAGGGCTACAGCTTGAGGTATAATATCTGACAATGTATCACTTACTTCTGTCAAATCTTTTGTCTGGATAGAAAAATGAGTGGCCAATATTTCTTTTAAAACAGAGAAATCTACCAGCTTTTCCTGTAGCAAAAATTCTATCATGCTGGTTTCCGGCGTTTCCGTAAGATTTATGTTTTTAATATCTTCGATATTTTTGGTGCCTTTAATACCTTTGGTAGCGTAATCTATAAGTATTGATTTTAATTTTTCGTTTGGCATGTCCATTTTTTTTATTTTATTATTTTATATTATTTCTTGCCACCCTCAAGGTTTTTTAGTAAAATTTCCGCAGTGGCAAGATTGCTTGCTAAGGGTATATTGTGCATATCGCACAAACGCAATACAGAATCAATGTCCTGTTCGTAATAGTTTTCGTCTTCGGGATCTCGCAAAAAAATCACCAAATCCATATTTCCATGGGTTATTTGTGTACCCAATTGATATTTGCCTCCCAGTTGCCCGGTAAGATATTTGTTTATGGATAGATTACTTGCTTCTTCTATTAGGCGGCCTGTTGTGCCTGTTGCAAACAAATTATGTTTAATTAAAACATGTCTGTAGGCAATGCACAAGTTTTCCATTAATTTCTTTTTACTGTCGTGTGCTACAAAAGCAATGTTCATCTATATCCCTCCTTGGAAAATTGTTTATTGGTTATGTGTATATTCATTACAATTCCCATGCTTATCATAAGAACCCACATGGAACTGCCCCCATAACTAACAAAGGGTAGGGTGATGCCTGTGTTTGGTAAAATGTTTGTTACGACACCAACATGTATGAATGTTTGAAAAAACAGCATACCACAAACCCCGGCAGCGATAAGCATACCAACAAGAGTGTCTGCAAAGTGGGAAATAAGTAAACATTTTATAATCAAAATAAGTATAACAAACAACACAATATTTGCACCGATAAAGCCGAATTCTTCGCCAATAACAGCAAATATAAAGTCGTTGTGGGCTTCCGGCAATATTCCCATTTGGTTAATAATGCCGTTATACAGACCTCGTCCGGAAAGCTGACCGCTACCCAGTGCAGTGCGAGCTTGTAATGTTTGGAATCCCGGATCTCCGATAAACTCTAACAATCTCCTTATTTGGAAATCGCTAATGAGCCTATCTATAAGGATAAAGTTACCTTGTCCTCGGCTAAGATCCAGGTAAAAAAGTGCACCTGCAGGTATAATTGCAGAAAGTGCCGTAAAAATATATTTATAGCTAAGTCCGCCCAAAAAAAGCATAGTGGCGGATATTAGCAAAACAACCATGCTAGCGGAGAGAGAAGGTTGCTGAAAAATAAGGTATACCGGAACAGCTATAAGCCCTGCAAGTCCCAACAGCACAAATATATTATTAATCTTTTCTTTGTATTTGTCAATAAAACCGGCAAGAAAAAGTATCATAAATATTTTAGCGTATTGAGAAGGTTGTATACCAAACTGAGCTCCTCCAAAAGATATCATAAGCCCTCTGTTTACATTTGCGGCACCCGTGCCAAAAAAGTAAGTTAAAACCAGTAACAATAGGTTAAAACCGTAGATTGGCCAATAGAGCTTTGCGAGAAGTTTGTGGTTTATAAGGCTAAAAACAAAAAACATAATCAACCCACTAACGAACGCAAATTGTTGCTGTGCATGTAAAGATGAGTTTGGGTTTATGTGTATATTAGTCACACTACCTATTACGATAATGCCAAACACACAAAGACCGCAAATTAACACGACCATAAGATAATCTATGGATAATAGGCTTTTCTTAAAGTACTCCAACACAAACATTAAAATCACCTACCTTCAATCTCTTTTAAACATAAATATAAATAGCCGCCGTCGGAAGCCATTTAATTTAAAAATCATTTAGCAATTTTTGAATTAAATGGCTATATCAGGCGAAACCTGATACTTGCGTCGCCTTTTTTGTTTTTTCAACACACCCACTATCTTTTCATATTTTTAATTGGTATATTGGCATATAGCACAGGGCTTCCTCTACTATCGTCTGCCGAAGGAGTTATTTGTACATCAAAACCTTCGGTATCTATTTCCATATATTTAGAAATAACTCCTATTATGTCTTCTCGCAGAGCTTCTAACATGGCCTCGCTACAGTTTATCCTGTCGGTAATAAGTACCAGTTTAAGCCGTTCTTTTGCTACTGTCTTTGAATTTTCTTTTTTTGATAAAAGGCGTAGTAAGTCCATTGTATGCTCCTATTTAAATATTTTTTTAAGCCTAGAGAGGATATTCTCTTTGCTTTCTAAGTCCATAAAGGGAACTTCTTGCCCTGCTATTCGTTTACTAATATCACTAAAAGCTCTGCCGGCTTTGGAACTTTGATCCAATACAGCGGGTTCACCGTGGTTTGTAGAAGTTATTACAGTTTCATCGTCAGGCACAACACCGACTATGTCTATTGCCAAAATTTCAGTTACGTCTTCTATTGCCATCATATCGCCTCGGCTTACCATGTCTATACGCAAGCGGTTAAGCACCAATTTTGGATCTTTTAGCCCGTTAGCTTCCAGTAAGCCTATAATGCGATCTGCATCTCTTACTGCACTAACCTCCGGAGTTGTTACAACGATGGCGTGCTGAGCACCGGCTATGGCATTTTTAAAACCTTGCTCTATACCGGCGGGACAGTCCACAAGGACATAATCAAATTCTTCTTTTAGTTTTTCACACAAATCTTTCATTTGCTGTGGTGCTATTGCATCTTTGTCTTTTGTCTGTGCTGCCGGCAAAAGATAAAGGTTTTGGTTGCGTTTGTCTTTAATGAGGGCTTGTTTTAGTTTGCAGTTGCCCTCTATAACATCTACAATATCGTAAACTATGCGGTTTTCTAACCCCATAACCACATCTAAATTTCGCAGGCCTATATCTGCGTCCAACAAGGCTACTTTTTTGTCAAGCATGGCTAATCCCATACCAATATTTGCTGTAGTAGTGGTCTTTCCAACGCCACCTTTTCCGGATGTTACAACTATTATTTCACTCATGCTTCTATCATACCTTTCAGTTTGTTTTGGCTTTGTTTGCTTTTTATCTAAAAATTATCTAAAAACCTATGCGAGTACATGCTCAAAACGTCTCACGCCATCTACAACCATTTAACTTGGTTTGAAGTTAAATGACTGCAATGTTCGATCTCCCTCTGCACTCATGGTTTCAAAAAACATTTACTATACTATAACAGATTTTTATATTATAGTAAAGGTGCTATATAAATTTGCCTTTCTTCTATATATGCCATGGATGCGGTTTTTTTCTTTATCATCTCCCTTGGTACATATGTAATAAGATCTGCAATGCGTATTTGGGTTGGGGATAGGGAAAGAACAGCAACAAAGGCATCTTGATTCCCCCCAAAACCGGCGTGAGCTACACTTTTTAAAGTTCCAAGCACAATAATATTGTTAAAGGCGGCAAGTTTGGCACCCGGGTTAACATCTCCAACAACAACTATGCTACCTTTGTTGTTGATTATTGCTTGACCACTGCGCAACGCCCCGCGATGAAATGCGGTGTCTTGCTGGTCGGCTAATACAGTATTAATAAAGTTTGGTGATTGTCCAGGTTTTTGTTTATCCCCGGGTTTTTGCGGAACACCTCCGGGGCTGAAAGTAATGTTGAGGTCGGTGCTGCGGCTAATAATATTCAACAATTCTTCTTCTTGCTCCAAAGAAAGTTTACGGCCTTTAAAATAAATTATGGCCTTGGAATTGCCGAAAAATTTCCGAGCTTCTGTAGCTTTTTTGTTCAATGTGTCTTTTAAAATTTCAAACTGTGTTTCTTCGTTCAGCAAAATAACCAAACCATCTTTTGTACCTTTAAATGTTACGCTATTGTCTTTCATTTTTACCTTATCACCTCATTAGTAATACGTTTGTATTAGAAGTATCATCATCTTCTTCCACGATTTGCGATACTGTGTTTAGTTGGAAATATGCACCTATAACATCTCTGGCTACTTGAGATGAAGCGGAAGGAGATATAGTGCCGGTGGCACCAAAGGGTATAACCACATATATCGCGATTTGGGGATCATGTAACGGAGCAAAGGCGTTAAAAGTGGTGTGGGATAATCTGTGGTCTTGGTCGTGTTCCGCTGTTCCCGTTTTTGAACCAACGCTAAACGGGAAATGGCTAAATAGTCCTGATGCAGTAGCTCTACCGGGAGCAGCCTCTGTAACCAAACGCATTCCCTCGTGTATTGCATCCCAGGTGCTTTCGGATATTGGCGGTATATCTGTGCTAAAAGGTATTGTGCGAGCTATATATACACCGTTTGGGTGTGCTATACGATCTAGCAAACGCAGATTTACCACATTACCTCTGGTGGCAAGCCCCGCAGTAAGCCGAGCCATAGCGGCAGCGGTATAGTCATTTAGCTGTTGGCCAATAGCTACCCGCACAGTATCACCGGGAGTCCATGGGTTTGTTGTGCCTTGTATACTTGCGAAAAACTCCTGTAACCCGGGAGAAGCCATTTGGTTGGGGGCAGCATGGCGATAAGTTTCTCCAATCTCTACTCCCGTCGCTGTGTCCAACCCAAAAGCCTCCATATATGTGTTAAGACGGTCTATAGCCAAAAGAGGTGAGTGCCCCGTCTGTGTATCGCCGAGCCTAAAGGATGATTCGTAGAAAAAGTAGTTGCTACTTATGGCAATAGCTTCTGCAATATTTATATTTCCAAGGCTAACACTCGCCCAACTGGTAGGGTTAGGTTCACCTGCTCTTGTAAAAACCACTTGATCTACAATCTGTTCATAAGTTGTTATAACGCCATATTCCAGTGCTGCTATACCCGTTATCATTTTAAAAACCGATCCGGGAGGTCTCCTCTCCCAAAAAGGGCGGTTTATAAGGGGAGTGGTGGGGTCGTTCATGAGGCTTATCCAATATGCGTTGTTGAAATTATTAACGAGTTGGTTAGTGTCAAAACTAGGATAACTAACACTTGCAAGCACCTCTCCTGTATGAACATCTACCAATACCAAAGAACCGGTAGAGGGGTCAACATTTGTCATTTGGGGAGTTATTTCGCCGTTTTCCAAGCGAGATACCACAATGTTGCGAGCAACTTCGTTGCTGCTGTTTGCTACACGATGAGCAAAAAACGGATAACCGTCATCTAGTATAATTCCTTGCTCGTACATTGCTGCCAAAATTTGCCCGGGGGTTATACGACCATCTGTAATGGCATTAGAGATAATGCGGTTAATAACAACACGCCCCGCCATCATGGTAGCATTTACCGTTTCGTCTACAGACAGTACATAGCTCATTATTTGGTGAGAAACACTGCCCGGCTCACTTTCAAATATAGGTCTCGGATCAAGATTGTTTGCCGCAACAAGAGATGCCAAAACGGCTTCTACTTCCAAAGTGCCTTCGTTGTGATGGTCTGTGGTCATACGAGCAATTATTGTGCGAGCCAGTGTGTTTTGCAAAATATGAAAAGCCTCAATTTGCAGATATTTGTCCAGCGTAAGAAAAATATCGCTGCCACCTATTGGATCTACACGGCTGTTAGCCACTGTTCCCATTCGCCTGCCAACATTGTTAACATAAATCTGCTCTCTTCCCCTGGTGCCTCGCAAATAATCCTCAAAAGCACTCTCTATACCTGTGCGTCCAATAAGGTCTGTTAATTCATAGCCAATAGAAAGCAGATGTTCTATGTTATCACTTTCGATAAACCGATCTATATATCCCACAATATGGGAGAAATAGCGGCCGGCAGGGTAGTGGCGCAAAAAGCCGGTACTGATAAATGTAGAGCGGTAGCTTTGTGGATCTTCTTCCACATTAGTTATTGTTTCCAAGCTCACATCTAAAGCTATTGTCATTGGCACAAAAAGCTGCCCCCGGTGGTTGTTAAACAGATTGGTGCGAAGAGAAATGATATTTCGCACTTGGGTTGGGGTAAGGGGGTGGCGACCCGCAATATCTCCTATTGTAAAAAAGGATTCCAAATAGTTTATCATTTGGGTTCTTCTGTGTTGGGCTGTATTGCCGGGTGTCGGTATGTCGTAAAGGAGCTGGTCTATACTGAAAAACACGGTAAGCCTAGCCAAAAGATAGGGAGCCAAAAGACCGGGGTCATCTACTGCGCCACTTTCTGTATACGTTCTTGTGTCGGGGATAACCTCTAAATCTCTGAAAAAACGAGCCCGCTGTCCCCTGGGGTTTTCTCCGGAAAAAGTAAATTCAAAGGGAGGCGTGGGTGTTATTGGCAACGTATCCATAAACTCTTCTCCGTTGCTTTCAAGTAAAACAAGCAAATTGAGAAAAGTTGTATTTACCTCGTAAGCTGTAAGGTTTATACTTGGATCAAACATTACAGAACGGGTGGTAGAGTTAACTGCCAATGGTCTGCCAAATCGGTCATAGATATTGCCTCGTTCTGCCGGCAAAGAAATTTCCCTTAATTGGTGGCTTGTGAGTCCTTCATAATATAATTGCCCTTGCACTATCTGCAAATCAAAAAGAACGCTGGAAAGGAACAAAAAAGCCATAATAGACATAATCAGCAAAACAATTAGCCTATTGTTGAGTATTCCTAAAATTCTTTGTAACGGTTTTTCCTTCTCAATCATAATAATCAACTCCTTATCTATTAAATTGTCTGTTAAATTATCTATTAAAAATCTTACGACTATGTTTTTCGTGGCTTTCCAACCTAGAGTTTATCCTGTATATGAAAACATATATGGGTAGCGTTATGGCAATATTGTAAAGAGTGCTAGGCAGTATAATAGACCACACATAGCTAAAAATATCTAATCTGGCTCTAAACAAAAAGTTTAGCAGATAATAGGCAAAGTTAAAAAGGAATGTAGTTATACCTATTAAAGCGATTGGCAATAAATAATTTTCTACATAAAATTCCTTAAAAGGCTTGCCGCTAAAAAAACCAATGAGCATGTATAAAAAAGCATTTAAACCAATTATAACTCCAAAAAACACATCTTGCAATAGCCCCGCAAAAAAACCTATCATTGCACCTTCCACTTCGTGGCGCAATATTGCAAAGGACACAACGATTATTATGGCTGTGTTTGGAGAGATTCCAAAAATTTGCATTGGCCATGTTGTTTGCAATATGAAATTTATCAATACAATTGTTATTACAATAAAGAAGCGAGCCACAAATTTCTCCTATTCTCCTAAAGTTATTTCTGCGTAGGAGTATTCATAATCGTCATAGTCCATATCTTCCGAAACCCCCGTTATAACCAAAACAGCATTTAAGTTATCGAAGCTGACAAGAGGCTGAACAATAGCTATCAGACCCTGCGGGGACGGCTCTGTAATTTCTACTATTATACCTATATGTATCCCCGGCGGGAAAATAGTGCCAAGGGCAGATGTCATCAGTTCATCCCCTTCCAATATATCGGCATCTATGTCTGTTTCAAACCTAAGAAGCCCCTGACTGCCCAGCATAATGTCTCCTCGTGCAAAACCTATGGCACCGCTACGGCTTATAGCCGCACTAACTGCACTGGCATCGTCTATAATAGGTGTAACTTGAGAAAAATTGTGAGCCTCCGCTGTAACATTTCCAACAAGAGCACCTTGAGCAACAACAACCATGTTTTGCTCCACCCCATGGGTATATCCGCGGTTTATAATGAACCTGGTGTTCCAGTTGTTGTTGTCGCGGGATATAATATCGGCGGCAACTGTTTCAAAACGGGGATAGCGTTGATCCATCTCCAACAGTTGTGTGAGTTGGTAGTTGTGTGCTTCCAACAGCTCCAACCTGTTAAGGGCAAGTAGCAACTCCTCCATTTCGGAGTTTAGGCGCTGGTTTTCAGATACCAAATAGTTCATGTCGGTAAAATATGTTCTGATGTCGGAAAACCATCCTCCAACACCTGTCATTACATTTTGTATAGGCACCACAACCACACCCAAAACATTTGAAACAAAACCGGATGTGCGATTGCCTACAGTGAAAGCCATCAAAAGTATACATATGATAATACCAACCAGCAAAAAAACAGTTTTTTTGTTTCGTAATATTTTCATATTATATTCCTCCAAATTTATAGATTTTATAGATTTTTGTAGATCTTTATAAATCATAGTTACCTTCGCAATTTGCGAGGGGAAACAAGCACATTACGGAGGGTTTCTAAGTTTTCCAATACCACGCCTGTGCCATTCGCTACACAGTTTAAGGGTTCATCTGCAATATTAACAGCTATCCCGGTTTCATACGATATAAGCCTGTCTAAATCTCCCAACAATGCGCCGCCGCCGGTTAGCATAATACCTGCTTCAATAATATCGGCGGCAAGCTCCGGTGGGGTCATCTCCAGCGTAAGCCTTATTGAATCTACGATTGCGTTGACAGGGTCTTCTATCGCTGCATATACCTCTTGTGCAGACATGGTAAGGATTTTTGGCAACCCGCTAGAAAGATCTCGCCCGCGTATATCCATACGAAGATTTGGGTCCGGATCGTAAACAGAAGCAATATTTATCTTCAGCTCTTCTGCTGTGCGATCGCCAATTGCAAGACCGTATTCTTTTCTAACATATGTAACGATGCTTTTGTCTATTTCATCGCCCGCTATCCGCAGAGATTTGCTTATCACAATACCCCCAAGGGATATAACGGCAACCTCGCTTGTGCCACCACCAATATCTACAACCAAAGAACCCAAAGGCTCACCCACAGGCAACCCGGCACCAATAGCGGCTGCCATTGGCTCTTCTATCAAAAAAGCGTTGTTTTCCCTGGTGCCGGCGGCTATTGCACTTTCTATTACCGCTCTTTTTTCCACCTCTGTGATTCCCGATGGTACGCAAACAATAACCCGCGGTCGTGGGCTAAAAAAAGAGCCGGAAAGGGATTTTTTTATAAAATATTTAAGCATTGCTTTTGTAGACTCAAAATCAGCAATAACCCCGTCTTTCATTGGCCGCACCGCTATAATATTGCCCGGTGTGCGTCCTATCATTTGCTTAGCCTCATCTCCCACAGCCAATACGCTCTTGGTAGATGTGTTAAGTGCTACAACAGAGGGTTCATTTAATATTATGCCTTTGTTTTTCATGAAAACTAAAACATTAGCTGTACCTAAATCTATACCCAAATCTCTGGAAATCATATATACTCCTGTTTCTGTAATTTATAACTTATAATAATAAATTGTAAATAGTAATGGTAATTATAGTAAAAAACTTTCCGAACATTAATCAATTTTATACATGTATATAATACACTTTTTTGCGAAAAATTTCAAGGAGAAATATTTGAGTCCACGACTAGCCCCCATAGTGGATTTTTACCACCTATAGCAAACGCACTTTGAAACCACGAGTGCAGAAGGAAGCCGAACGCCAGAGGGCGTGGGGTGTTCTGACCGACAGCAATCATTGAAAAGACGTTTGCTATAGATATTCGCCATGCATGGTATGCAAAAAAGCCATCAATATTCGGGCATTGCCTGATTTGACGGCTTTGTAATTATTTCTTCGCTATTGAGTTTTACTTTGGTTAGTCCTTATCTCCGTTTACTTGAGCATCAACAGAAAGATAATTAAATCGACCGGTCATAAAGTTAGCTATTTTGTTCTTGCGGTCGTCTTCCAACCACAATCTGCCATCATCAGTTAGCTCAAATTTGCAGATAGCCTCTTTTTTGCTTGCTTTATAGTCGATGCTTAGGTATTTGAGAACATTCCAACCTACTATGTAAAAAATGGTATTTGTGAACGTCAATTTTACAAATGGAGGCCATATGCACCTAACCCATCCATCTGTAGTGATAAACCCTTCCAAACGCTATATTTTGGCGGCGTTGGTTTGGGTTTTTTTAACTCAAAATACTCATCCGGCGTAAGTATCGCTACAACATCACCGTGAAAACGCGAATCATCCGAAGGTCTGCTTATCACTATCATATACTTATCGTGATACTTGTCCTCCATATCCTCGACTATCACATCGTGTTCCAAAATTTCATGCTCACCATTGAATGAAAACATAGTAATCCCCTTTCTAGTTTTGGCTTGTAGTATTGCGGTGTACAGACTCAAAGCCTCTCCGTCTAATTATACCAGACTCTTATGAATTTGGCAAAAAAAATAGCGAGCAAACCCCAGATATTTAGTTTGTGGTAAAGTTGCACAATCTTCTAACGGCAACTGTATTTGAATTTTCCCGAAAAAACTTACCAATTACAATCGACTCGAGTAAGAAATTTATTGCGTATAGCAGTTCCGTATTTAATTGTTCTTATGAATTTTTCTGGTTTATAAAGGAATAACGAAAAGTTAATTTGCGATATATTGACAAACCCTATGAATTTAGGCTAAAATCAGAGGAGAAGTTGTTGGGGGTCTTATGACACATAAAGGAGAATAAATATGTCAACAATCAGCCAAAAAAGAATTGACGAGCTTGTGGAGATTTGTGCCCAAATGCGCATAGACTTAATCAAGCAACTACACAAAATTCAGACCGGACACCCCGGTGGTTCCTTGTCTGTATGCGAAATTTTGGCACTACTGTACTTGGAAATAGCAAAAGTTGATCCTAAAAATCCAAAATTGCCGGAAAGGGATCGTATTTTGCTAACAAAAGGTCATGCCGCACCAATGCTTTATTTAGCTTTGGCTCGTGCCGGGTTTTTCCCTCAAGAAGAGTTTTCTACTCTACGCCAAATAAATTCTCGTTTGCAAGGTCATCCGGATGCAAAAACTACTCCCGGGGTAGAAGCTCCCAGTGGTCCAATGGGGTTGGGGCTTTCCGCTGCCGTTGGTATGGCTCTTGCACTTAAACTGGACAAAAACCCTGCTAGAGTTTATGCCGTTATGGGTGATGGCGAGCTAAACGAGGGTACTGTATGGGAAGCCTGTATGAGTATTGCAAAGTTCGGGATAGACAACCTAACTCCTATTGTGGATTTCAACGGAGTGCAGTTGGACGGTCTTACTAACGAGATTATGCCAATGCTTGACTTGGGAGCAAAATTTAGTGCCTTTGGTTTTGAAGTGATTAATTGCGACGGTCACAACATTGCCGATCTGTACAAGGCAATAAGCACGGCAAATTCTTTTGGTAAGCCGTCTGTTATTTTAGCTAAAACTATAAAAGGCAAGGGCGTTAGCTTTATGGAGGGCAAAAACGCTTGGCATGGCGCTCCAATAGATGATGCCAATTTTGCCATAGCGATGAAAGAACTGGAGGGAAATGCAAATGGCTAAAACAATAAGAGATATATATGGTGAAACCTTGGTAAAATACGGCACTACAGACGAAAGGATTGTGGTGTTGGACGCAGATGTATCAAATTCTACAAAATCTGCTATTTTTGCTAAAGCTGTTCCGGAACGCTTTTTTAACTTAGGCATTGCAGAGGCAAATATGGCAGGTATTGGTGCGGGGCTTGCGGCAGGCGGGAAAATACCTTTCATTAACACCTTTGCTGTTTTCCTCACTTCTTTGGGTCTTTTGGCTGCCCGCACATATGGCTCATATTCTAACTGGAACATGAAATATGTAGGTGCGTATGGTGGCCTGTCTAACGGATTTGACGGACCGACTCATCACTCTATAGAAGATCTTGCAGTTTTTAGAACACTGCCCAACTTCCAGGTTTTTGTAGCGTCAGATGCACGTCAAACAGCTTGGCTTGTAAAAAACGCCATTGATCACCACGGACCAATGTACATACGCCTTACCCGCAATGCAATACCCGACATTTATGACGACAATGCAACATTTAAAACCGGCAAGGGTAATATTGTACGCCAAGGCGATGATGTAACCATAATTGCCTGCGGACTTATGGTAAAACCGGCGCTAGATGCCGCCGAAACTTTGGCAACCCAGGGGGTGTCTGCCCAAGTTGTGGATATGTTCTGCATTAAACCCTTAGATAAGGAACTTATTTTGGACTGTGCCAAAAAAACCAAACTTGTTGTGACTGTGGAAGAACACAGCATAATCGGCGGTTTGGGCGGTGCTGTAGCCGAAGTTATGGCTACCGGCGGATCCGGAGTACCCCAAGTGTTTATTGGTCTCAATGATACTCACGCCGAAACGGGTACATTAAACGCACTTTTTGAAAAATATGGTCTTACTGCTGACGATATTGTAGCAAAAACACTAAAAGGATTAGGCAAATAAGAATGTATAGCGGTTAATTTAAAAATCGACAATCATTTGAAAAAATGCTATATCGTTTCCTGTACAGCCATTCAACTTAAAAATCTCATATTTTTTAAGTTGAATGGCTATAACATTCCTTAGTTACGGAGCGTTTTATTTTATGGATACAAAAGATACAAAAAAAGAAGCAAACAAAGAAGCAAACCGACAAATACGCAATTTTTCTATTATAGCTCATATAGACCATGGTAAAAGCACTCTCGCAGACCGCCTAATAGAAAAAAGCGGCTTGCTAACCCAAAGAGAGATGCAAAGCCAGGTGCTAGATAACATGGATATAGAGCGGGAGCGGGGTATCACAATAAAAGCCCAAGCTGTACGCCTTATATATAAAGCCCAAGATGGGCAGGAATATATACTTAACCTAATAGATACCCCCGGCCACGTGGACTTCAACTACGAGGTGAGCCGTAGCCTTGCCGCTTGCGAGGGAGCAATATTGGTGGTAGATGCTGCCCAGGGGATAGAGGCACAAACTCTTGCCAATGTGTATTTGGCTATTGACAACAATTTAGAGATACTGCCGGTTATAAACAAAATTGATTTGCCCAGTGCTAACCCCCAAGGGGTTATAGAAGAAATAGAAGATATTATTGGCATCCCTGCACAAGAGGCTCCCCTTATATCTGCCAAGGCTGATATTAACATAGCACAAGTGTTTGAAGGGGTAATCGCCAACATACCACCGCCAATGGGTAGCACAGCTAATCCATTAAAGGCGCTTATTTTCGACTGTTTTTACGACACTTACAAAGGTGTTATTGTTTTTATTAGAATTGTGGATGGAATAATAAAAAAGGGTACAAAAGTTTTGTTTATGGCAACGAACAAATCTTTTGAGGTACTGGAGGTTGGTTTTTTTGGACCGGGGCGTTTTGTGAACACAGAGGAGCTAAAAGCCGGAGATGTTGGTTACATAACAGCCAGTATAAAAGATGTGCGTTACACCAAAATTGGAGATACAATAACATATGCGGATATCCCTTGTGCAGATCCATTGCCCGGCTATAAAACTGTAAACTCCATGGTTTTTTGCGGCGTTTTTCCCGCCGACCGAAACGATTATCAAAATCTGCGAGATGCTTTGGACAAGCTCCACCTAAACGATGCCGCACTACAGTTTGAGCCGGAAAGCAGTGTAGCCTTGGGTTTTGGGTTTAGATGTGGATTTCTTGGGCTACTCCATTTGGAGATAGTGCAGGAGCGACTGGAAAGAGAATATAATCTGAACCTTGTTACCACTGCCCCTTCTGTTATATATAATATTTATAAAACAGATGGCACAATGGTTGCCATATCCAACCCGGCGGATATGCCCGAAGTTACTCAAATACAAAAAATAGAAGAGCCCATGGTTAGAGCTTTAGTAATGCTGCCACCGGAATATATTGGTTCAGTAATGGAACTTTGTCAAGAGCGGCGCGGGGAATATGTAAGCATGGAATATACCGGCACAAACCGTGCCACGCTTATATACAATATGCCTCTAAATGAAATTATTTACGATTTTTTTGATGTATTAAAATCTCGCAGCAAGGGCTATGCATCATTTGATTATGAGCTAACAAACTATCAGGAGTCGGAGCTTGTAAAGTTAGATATTTTGGTAAACAAAGAGGTGGTAGATGCGTTAAGTTTTATCGTTCACAAGTCTAGTGCTTATGAGCGAGGGCGAAAAATTTGCGAAAAGCTAAAAAAGGAAATTTCCCGTCACCAGTTTGAAATACCGATACAAGCAGGGATTGGCGGCAAAATAATTGCCAGGACAACAGTGAGTGCACTGCGAAAGGACGTTCTCTCTAAATGTTATGGTGGTGATATAACCCGTAAAAAGAAGTTGTTAGAGAAACAAAAAGAAGGGAAAAAACGGATGCGTAACATAGGAAATGTGGAAGTTCCCCAAAGTGCTTTTATGAGTGTGCTGAAGTTAGAAGAGGAGTAGGGAAGCGAGAGAAAATAGGCGTTGTGCCTCTGCATATTCCGAAAATTTACTTCGTTCTAATGCGAACTATGAAACTCTTTATGTGAGACTCTATAGCTGACTTTAAGGCTGACTCTATGTATGAACAAGAGGTTTTTTGTGTCGAGAATTGTCGAGAATTACAAAAATATTATACAACAAACGCTCGGAACAAAAAAATTCTTTACCACCCACACATAGCTTCAGCCATAAATTCTCACATAAAGAGTTTGTAAGTTCGCATTAGAACGCCTCTAATTTTGTTTTGAAACCCGCTCATAGCACCGTTTTCCTCTTTGTTATTCGCTTTATTCCGTTAAACCTTTTACCCATTCAAGTGACATTTTCACATAACGCGTAACTTGTTCAGGAGTAAAGCCATCGCCTAACATTTCAAGGGCGGTTTCACGAGCCTTTTTTTCTAGTCCTTCTTCTAGTCCCTTTTCTAGTCCTTTTTCCAGTCCCTTTTCTAGTCCTTCTTCTAGTCCTTTTTCTAGTCCTTTTTCCAGTCCTTCTTCTAGTCCTTTTTCTAGTCCTTCTTCTAGTCCCTTTTCTTGTGCTTCGTTTCTAAGCCGATCAAACGTACCGTCTTTTTCAAAATGTTCAAAAATAATTTGTCGCACAGCAACACTAGTCATCGCTAAAACCTCCTCCAAAATTGATTGGTTTGCACCCAATACTCTATCAAGATAAATATTTACTTTTTCCGATATTCCGTATTTCCTGTAAGCCTCAAATACTTCCTGCACATCCATCTTTGTTAAACTGCTCCGCAAGTTTTTCAAAAAGACATTTTCCTCTGCGGTCAATCTCTTGCTTTCAATTATCTGTGCTTTGAAAATATCGCCTTTAACGTAGTATATGCCGTTGCTAACTTCTTCAACCTCAAATCCTCTGTTATTTACAAGATGGCCGAATAATTTCATGGGTTTTGGGGTAACAACAAAGCTGATTGTTATATCTTCTATTGGGATTTCCTCAAAAGCAGAGTAAATCATCGCATAACCTATGACCTTATTGTAATCCCAAACAGAAAGGTTGTCTTTTTCGGATTTGTACTCAAAGATATTATGATTTTTGAATATCCGCCCTATATTTTTGTCTATCTTAACATCTGCCGTCTTTTTGATTATGAGAACGTCTATTTTGAGGGCTTCCTTGCTCAATTGGTGTTCATCTTCAAAGGTTAGGACATAATTATAATCATAGAGTTCTAATTGGAGTGCAACGTAAAATGCGTCATGCCAATATATCTTGTCTTGCTTGCCATTCTCTTTACCTATATCTTGTTGATTATTGTCTTTATCCATAACGCCCTCACAAATTTTGACATGGAACTTTTTAACTCCTTCATAATCATTATATGAGATTTTGTTCAAGTTTTCAAGAAAAAGTTTTTTACAGCCACAAACGTTCTTTACTTCTGTGCGCAAAACGTGTATAATATTGTTATTAAATAAAAGAATAACCGCTGTTTTGGCGGTTAAAATTAGAAATAACAAATTATGACACTAATGAGGGGGTTTTGTTATGTACCAAAACATCATGTTAATTATCGCAACTATTTTAGTTATCGGTGCTATAATCGGCATATTAGCGGTTTATATCTACATTTTTAAACACTATCATTATAGATGTGTGAAATGTTCCGCATTATACAAACCTGATACTTTATGGCAGTCAATGTGTGGAATCAATGGAGGCAGTCAGAGAAAGTTAAAATGCCCCAATTGTAATACAAGAGAATGGGCTGATATGATAAAGGGTGCTATTCCTAATTTTGAAAATAATTAACAAATATTAAACCGTACTGTCTTTGGAACAACAGGGGTAGTCTTTACCTGATTGTGGAGGTTTTATGGAGCCTTTGATGAAAATAAAAATAAAAACGAAAAAAATGATATTGGGTTTTGGTATGGCAATAGCAATCATCCTTTTGAGTGGTTGCACAAATGGGTTATACTTGGGCTATACTGACTACAATATAGATGGCGTTTACGATGCAACACAGCAAAATGAGGTTGGCAATACGAGTGTTCCTATTTTGTTTACGGATACAGAATTTGAGCAAATAACACAGCAAAACAACGAGCATACCACAAGCGAAACCGCAGACGATTCCTTCGATTATGAAAATTTTCTCGAATTGTTGACAGCAAACGGCTTTTCTTTTGAAGAAGGGCAGATATTTCCTGGTGGTAGCATGACCGCTCCACTATCCGCTATGGCAAAATTCGTTTATGTTGAGGGCGAAATGCTTCGTGTTGAAATATATGATTCAAACGAAATTATGGAAAAAGCCTCCATTTTAATTCATATAAGCGGTGTAGCCTCTCCTGATTGGCCCAATTTCCTAACATTTAAAGTAACGTGGATGCCGGAGGCTTCTCCACGTTGGTTCAAAAGAGGTTCGCTGATTATTTTTTACGGCGGCAACGACAGCCGTGTTATAGATTTTCTCGTGGAAAATCTCACTTTTTTTGTAGGTTTTGATATAGATTTTTTTGTATATACGGATGAATAACTGCAACTTGTGAAATAGATTGTTTGTAGCAGTTCCGTAAGCAGTTCCGTATTTCATGTGATTGGAACATAGCTATATAACAGATAGCAAAAGATAACAAAAACAAAACAATAAGATAATCGCCACATTTCATTCATGTTAAATTTCGCACTAATACTATTGCATAAAAATCGCAAATATATTACAATATAAATGGACTTTTTTGGAAGTTTGAATTCCGGAAAAGTTAGAAGTTTATTTTAAATTATTTTTAAATTATTTATTACTTTTTAGGAGGAATATAATTATGCAACAAAAATCCGGTGATAGTTTTTGGTCGAACAGATTTACCTTTGTGCTTGCGGCTGTTGGTTCTGCCGTTGGGTTGGGGAACATATGGCGCTATCCCGCAACCGTGTTTGACAATGGGGGTGGGGCGTTTTTTATCCCTTATTTTATTGCTTTTTTTACTGCGGGTTTACCTATCCTTATTTTGGAGTTTACCGTTGGCTCTAAATGGCGAGGTGCCGGTCCGTTAGCATACGCCCGCATAAACAAAAAATGGGAGTTTTTGGGTTGGATGGGTACCATGGTTGCAGGCATGATAGTGTTTTTCTATGTAGTTATACTTGCCTGGGCTGTAAATTTCCTTATTTTCTCTATCCAAGGGATGGCTTGGGGTCCTGACCCCGGTGGCTTTTTCTTTGGTGAGTTTTTAGGGGCTACCGGTAACCCTATTGTGCTTGGGGCAATAAACTGGCCCGTTGTTGCGTCCCTTGTTGTGCTGTGGGGCGGCACATGGCTCGTTTCATCTCGTGATTTAAAAAGTGGGTTGGAGCGGTTTAACGTTATACTTTTACCTCTTATGTTTATTTTTATGGTCGGCTTGATGATATGGGCTACAACGCTACCGGGTGCTACAGCAGGGCTTAACGCACTGTTCACACCGGACTTTGCAGTTCTTGCGACCCCCGGTGTTTGGATAGCCGCATACGGGCAAATCTTTTTTAGCCTCAGTGTTTGTATGGGTATAATGATAACGTACGGTAGTTATCTTAAAAAGAACAGTGAAATAACAAACACTGCCATGACAATAGGTTTTGCTGATATTGGTATAGCAATGGTGGCTGCTACTGCTGTATTTTCTATTTTAGGTTACATGGCTACACAACAGGGTGTTGCTGTAGATGATGTTGCTACCGGTGGTGCGGGGCTTGTTTTCACTGTGTTTCCCGTAGCATTTAACCTTATGGGTGCTGTTGGTCCGTGGTTTGCCACTTTCTTCTTCTTGGTTTTGCTTATTGCCGGCATGACCTCTTTTGTCAGCCTTATAGAGGCTTTTTCGCAGCCTTTCGTGGAAAAGTTTAATGTTGAGCGTAAAAAAATGTTTACAATAACATGTATAATCGGTTTTTTTGCCAGCTTGCTATACGCTACGGGGGCAGGGGTTCACCTGCTAACCATCGTAAACTACGTTATAGACTACTTTTTAACGATAGGTGGCTTCTTGCAAGTTATTTGTGTTATTTGGTTATTTAAAAAAGCACCGGAAATACAGGCTTTTGTTAACAAAAATGCTTACATTAAAATTACCAACTGGTGGCTTATTCCTATAAAATACATTTTCCCCGTTGTGGTGGCTGCTATAACTGCCACATGGGTAGTAGACTTTATAGGCGGTGGTGCAGCTGCACATTCCACAGAGGTTCTTATTATTGTACACGGTGGCACAGCCCTTACGATGATATTGGGTATGGCAATATTGCCGCGTATAAAATGGCGTAGAAACATAGAAGACTATGAAAAGGAATAATATTAAGATTGTGAAGGTTCTGCCCCCACACCTCTGTTGTTTTTAAAAAAAGCAGCAAAAATATAATGGGGTTCGGGGCAGCGCCCAAGGTTTTAAAAAAGGAGGAAATCATGACAGGTACAGCAGTTTTGTTTATGATAATAGGTTTTGGTCTGTCATTTGGCGGGTTATGTGTAAACCTTTACATAGACTCTAAAAACAACCCCAAAAAATAAAAAAATTGGGTTTCCATCATGGAGGGCAGAGATGTTATCTAATTTTAGTGACATTATAAAACTTACTCAAAACAAAAAAAACAAGATAAGCGTGGCAGTGGCACAAGATGCACATGTGTTGGAAGCTGTCAAAATAGCCAAGGAACAAGGAATAGCCGATTTTGTTTTGGTTGGAGACAAGCAGAAAATAGAAGAACTGACAACAGAAAAGTTTGAGATAATACACGAAACCGATGCCGCCGCCGCTTGCAAAATAGCCGTTGATTTAGTAAACCAAGGAGAAACTAAAGCACTAATGAAAGGTTTAGTGGACACATCTGTTGTAATGAAAGCAGCTTTGAACAAAGAACACGGTATGCGTACGGGAAAAAACCTAAGCCATATTGCTGCGTTTGAAGTGGCTGTCTATCACAAGTTGTTGTTTGTTGCAGATGCTGCAATTAACATAGCCCCGGACATAAATACAAAAAAGGAAATATTGCAAAATTGCGTAGAGGCTCTTAACAACCTGGGTTTGAGCAAACCAAAAGTAGCCCTGTTGGCAGCAAAAGAAAAGGTTGACCCCAAAATGCAGGTAACACTGGAATATGAAGAGATAATTAAAGATCACAAAGGCGGCTTTTTGCAGGAAGCTATAATCGATGGTCCTTTGGCGTTAGACAATGCCGTATCAAAAGAATCTTGTGCTATAAAGGGGATAAACAGCCCTGTTGGCGGTGATGCTGATTTGTTGTTTTGCCCGGATATAGAAGCGGGCAATATCCTGTACAAATCTCTTGCCTTTTTGGCCGGGGCAAAAAGCGGAGGTGTTGTGCTTGGGGCAAAACGCCCAATAATACTTACATCTCGTGCAGATTCTACAGAGAGCAAAACTATTTCCATTGCGTTATCGCTACTCTTTTAGTGGGAGAATTTTTAAAATGATAAAAATACTAGTTGTAAACCCGGGATCCACTTCTACAAAAATAGGGTATTTTGAAGGGGAGAACCAAAAATTTGACGAAACACTGAGACATACCACAGAGGAGCTTGCCCCATTTGAAAAAATAGCTGATCAGTACAGTTTTAGAATGGGGATAATAGAGGCTTTCTTGAAAAAAAAGGAGATAGACGTGGCAGAGCTATCTGCTGTTGTGGGTATGGGCGGCCTTATCAAACCCGTGATAGGCGGCACATATGAAGTAAACGACGCAATGGCACGAGATTTGAAAGCCGGGGTTTCCGGTGAACACGCATCTAACCTTGGAGGGCTTATATCTTATGAGATAGGCAAAAAAATAGGTGTCCCCGCCTATATTGTCGATCCGGTTGTAGTGGACGAGTTCGCAGATATTTCCCG